>Ga0209016_1000622_pt1 | contig 39266 bp, 50 predicted proteins | sample EPASupsiteSAE305_FD_187265 | JGI IMG/M metagenome (GOLD analysis project Ga0209016, IMG submission 187265) | Bioremediated contaminated groundwater microbial communities from EPA Superfund site, New Mexico - SAE3-05 (SPAdes) (version 2) | ecosystem: Environmental > Aquatic > Deep subsurface >... | reverse complement strand
GATTAATAAAATGATGTTTTTCATCTTGTTTCCTTTGGTAAGAGAGCTTTACCCTCTAGTATTTTTAAATCGGAGTAATTTTATCCGATTTAACTTTTAGGCTTCTTACGGTTTTCTATTTAGAAACTTTTTTTAAGTTTTGTTTATGAATTTGAGATTAATTTTTTTTCAATAAACTCTAGATCAATATGTAAATTTATATGCTCTGCAAACTCTTTTATCGCTTTTGCTTTGTACTCTTTAAAGTCATATCCCTCATAATTTTTATCTATCTTACAAAACAGTCTATAACGAAACTCATCACTCTCAAAAATCCCGTGCACAAAAGTCGCATAAAGATTTTTTTTCTTTACGGCTCTTTTTTTTGCAATAGCGTTATGTATCTCATACCCATCTATCATTGAACCAAAAAGATAGTAGCACCCTTTTTTGACAATCTTCTCTTTAGCAAAAACAACTTCACCCTTTATTCGTCCAAAACCAAAAATCTCTTTAAACTCCGACTCTACCGCATCCGGGTCTAAAATCCTCTCAAACATCATCTCATAACCGCCGCAAATAGCTACAATTTTTTGTTTTTTTGAGCTTAAAATCTTCTCAAATCCCCGCTCTCTCAACCATAACAAATCATCAACAACTCTTTTGCTTCCCGGAAGAACGATAATATCACATATAGATACATCACTCGCGTTTGATATAAAAACCAGCTCAACCTCTTTGTCCGCAACAAGAGGCTCAAAGTCCGTAAAATTGCTGATGTGCGGAAGTTTTATAACACCGACTTTGATTTTAGCTTTTGAACTATCCTGAACATAGTTCATAATAGACTCGCTGTCTTCAAAACCCAGATTGAAAGGTTTGTACGGTACAACGCCCAAAACCTTTATGCCAAACTTTTTTTCTATGATGACTCTTCCCTCATCAAAAAGAGTCATGTCACCTTGAAACTTGTTGACTATCACGCCTATAATATTGTCACGCAGTTTTTTCGGCAGAAGTTTATAAACACCGTAAATAGAAGCAAAGACACCGCCTCGCTGGATGTCTGCCACTAAAATTATTTTTGTGTTAAATTCACTTGCTACGAAAATATTTGAGAGGTCTTTGTCCATCAAATTTAGTTCAACAGGACTTCCTGCACCCTCGGCGACAATGACGGCATACTCTTCTTTGAGCTTTAAAAACGCCTCTTTGACAATGGGTTTTAGCGTGTCTATATCACGGTAATACTCCAAAACATCCTTGTTGCAACTGCTTTTTCCATTGATGATAAGATGAGCTTTTGATTTCCCGCCGGACTTTAGCAAAATAGGATTCATATAGGGAGTGGTTTTAAGTCCGATTGATTCTGCGGCAAAGTATTGGGGAATGGCAATCTCACCGCCATCATCCGTTACTTGCGAGTTGTTAGAGACATTTTGCGCTTTAAACGGTGCCACACTGATACCACGATGATGTAAAAGATAGGTAAGTGCAAAACTAAGAGTTGATTTTCCCGCATCGCTGCTTGTACCGAATATGCTAAGTGAGTTCATTGTATTGTTTATCTATTTTTGGAGTTATTGGTTTTGCCATTTAAAAATGTCAAGTATTAATATTTTTTCGTGTTCAACTTTATAAACAACTGTATAACCATCATAAACCAAATCTCTATAGGATTCATCTTCAAAATATATGGAACATCTAAATTTATAAGGAAAATTGGATAAGTTTTTAATCTTTTTTTCAAGCTCTAATTCAAATTTTTTTGCTGCTGAGGGTTTGTCATTTTTAATGTATCGTAAAATACTTATCAAGCCATAAATATATTTTGGCTTTTTTTCGATTACCATCTTTGTATCTTAAGTTCTTCACTGAAAAACTTATTCATCATATCGTTATACTCTTCTTGTGATACACTTGGCTGTTTTTGAGCTTCTTGCACTCTTTGCCTAACTTCTTCTACGCTTTTTACTACTAAATTTTGAGGATAGTTATTTTCTACTATCTCCACTTTTTTATCATGTACAAAACACTCAATCATCGCTTTAAAATGTGGAAAGAAATTATCATCAATATTTAACTTTAGCGTTTGCATCTCTTTTACCTTTATTTAACTGTTTTATTTTATCATAGAATTTTATATAAGTATCTTTTGCAAGAGATTTGTTGTCTTGTAAATAAAGAGATTTATGTTTGAAAAGAGGGAAGAAAAACTCCATCCACAAAGCGGATGGAGCGTAAAGTTAAAGATTTTTACTAATCTTAGTAAAGATCTTGACTTGGGTGGTTAGGTTTGCTAACTTCAGAATTACTTCCGTTGTTTGTATCGTATGTTACGATATTGTCAGCTTGTAGAGCACCTAATGTTAGAGCGATTAATAAAATGATGTTTTTCATCTTGTTTCCTTTGGTAAGAGAGCTTTACCCTCTAAATTTTTAAAACGCTAAATGAGCAATACCCAAAAGTGAGGGTACACGAGCCCATTTTGCTACGCTAGCCGCTATGGCACTAAAGCTTGCCTCTTTCAAGGCAAAACATATTTTTAAATCGGAGTAATTTTATCCGATTTAACTTTTAGGCTTCTTATCGTTTTATATGTAGCAATTTTTTTTAAGTTTGGTTTATATATTAAAAAATTTATATGGCTCATAATAGCAGTTTAAAGCTCATCTAAAAATTTTATAATTTTCTCACTCGGTCGTCCGATAATCGCTCTATTGCCTTTAATAATCACAGGACGCTCAATAAGTTTTGGGTGTTTAGCCATCGCTAAAATCAGCTTATCCTCATCTAGCTCATCTGCTAGATTTAGCTCTGTATATAACTCCTCTTTAGTTCTCATTAGCTCTCTGGCAGATACGCCAAGCATTTTTAAAACTTCTCTGATTTGCACCTCATCAGGGGAATCTTCAAGATACTTAACTACGCTAGCCTCATACCCGCCGTTGTTTAAAATCTCCATCGCCTCACGGGATTTTGAGCATTTTGGATTATGCCAAATTGTAATTTCACTCATTTTTTAACTCCTTTATCTGATGTTACAATACATTTCTTACATAACTCTCTTTTTAGATTGCTTCACTTCGTTCGCAATGACTCTACGATACAATCTAGGTTATACAAAAGAAGTCTAATGCATATTACTCTACTTAGTTACTTTACACCCGCTCATGATTTTTTTCCAATCAAGGTCAAAATTTTTTTTCACATAAGCTTTATGATGGGGGACGGTGCATTTTGAGCAGTTTTGATGGATAACGCCTTTGCTTGCAAATTTCTCACCGTTGTTTATATCACATTTGCTTAAAATTTTAAACTCATTGTACTCTCCCAACCCTTCATCGTTAAACCTAAAATTCGGACATCCGCAAAGATAGCAGTTTAACTTCTTCATCTCATGACACTTTTTGCCCTGTTTGTAAAGCGGGCAAAAATCAATCTCCTCTTTTGCCATATTTTCATACTCAAAGTAATCAATTATCTGCTCTTGTGTGTAGCCTTTTGCTACGAGTTTATCAACGATTTTTTTATGTTTTGCCCCGTGTGCTTCAAACCATTCATCATAGCTCATAAAACCATACTCCCCTTTTTAAGCGCAAGCCTATCGTACATCGCCAACATATTATAGTAGTCGTTATGGAGTGTCATATCGCACAAAAATTCTTCGTTACTCACTATACGGCGTGCCCTCTCGACTCTTGCTTGCGTAAAAATATTAAATAATCCCTCTTTGTAATCTTCAAACTCAAACCCATCATCATCCATACGAATCAACTCTGCGACTATATGTCCGACTCTGTTTGCTCCAAACTCTAAAAGCTCCTGTGCCTGCTGCGCATCTCCTAAAAACAGATATATTTGCGCTTTAAACTCTGCCATTGTGAAGTTGTTTTTAAATATAACCCCGATGTACTTTTCCATACTCAAAGAGTCGTCAAGCGATTCAATAGCATCTAAAATATCCTCAGGCTCATACTTGCTGAAGTTTAAAACCATATCACGGATAGCTTTACCGCTGTTTTTGTTGTTATAGGTCAAATCCTGCACGGGGTAGACTTCAGAGATACTCGGGATAATCATCTGGCAAGAGTAAAATCCAAGATAGTCATACTCCCGCAAATATATCTCTTTATCCATCTCTTTGGCAATATTTACTAAAAAATCAAACTCATCTTCTATGCCGTCATATCTCCATGGCGTATACTCAAAACTCTTTACGGAGCTTAAAAAACCAAACCCGAGTTTTCCGTTTGAGTCCACAAAATGAGATTCAAGATTAAAACTGTCGGCTACTATGCTCATATCAAATGTCGGCGTTTCAAATGTATCAAGGCTCTCTAAAGTGCGCCCTTGCATAAGTTCGGTCATGGTTCTCTCCAAAGAGACTTCCAGTATCGGGTGCGCTCCGAAAGAGACAAAAAGAGTTGCGTTTTTTGGGTTTATTAGCGAAATGGCAGTCACGGGAAACTCCCCACCAAGCGAAGCGTCAAGAACTTCTACTATATAGCCTTGCTCTCTAAGTGCCAAGAGGTCTCTATAAACTCTTTCATAAGATTTAACAACTTCATCGGGAAATTTCGGCAGTGCGTATCCGTTTTTGATAATCTCCAGTTTCGCATATCTCTCATATATCTCGCTAAGAGCTTGAACCTGTGCCTCTTTTGGCGTATTTCCCGCAGCTAGTCCGTTGCTGACATAGAGGTTATTTAAGATATTTACGGGAAAATAAACTCTCTCGCCCCCGAAAAGTTTTTTAAAAGGCAGAGCAACTATTTTGTCCACAAAGTCGCTGTTATAGTCAACCAAATCTTCACCGCTAAGTTCACCGTCTGGGTCATATATGTCAAGCAGTTCTTCATTTAGAAACTCTCCGCCAAACTCAAACAGCACTTCATCGGGATAATGCTTTCGCTTTGGAAGATAAAAATCGCTAAAAAAGTTATTTGTCTGCAGCCTCTCAATGTATTCGCCCAAAGCACTTGCCATTGACGCTTCAAGAAAGACTCCTTTTCCGTTTGAGTATATATGCTGCGGCGCTTCATGTGAGCTTAGATTTACGGAGTAGCAGTTTTGTAGAGGGTGCTTAGTTTGAGAAAATGTAGTTTTACAGCCGACATCTTCTAAAACTTTTTGCATTTTTGAGATTGACTCCTCAAGCGGAGCAGTTTTTGATAAAAGTTTCATGATATTCGCTTTTGATGAAAATAGGATGAGAGTATAACAGATTATTTTTATCTGATTGCATAAGGTTTAGAAAGGTTTTTGCGTACCATATCAAATAGCACGCAAAATAAGCTTTTAATTTATAGAAATTGAAAAAAATTATGCAATAACCCAATAATCAGTTTCACTATAACTTATATCATAGTCGTTATACTCCATGTTAGTAGTTAAATATGGATGATTAAACTCATAATTTATGTCATATGTTTCATCTGTCTCATCGTAGTAAATTGTCACAATTGAATCCGTGAGATTTGTAATGTAGCCATTACTACTATCAACCATACCTGCATATTCTATATGCATATAAATATATCCATTTTCATCAATCTGCAGATATGACCCAGTAACATCTGAACCATCTAAATGTATTTCCATGCCATTTATCTCAGCATCGGCTTCAATTAGGGTGTATCTTCCTACCAGATCATCTATATCCACAGAGTCCGGCTCATCAGAAATAGGCAGCTGCACAACCTCTATAGCTCCAACCTCTATGCCATAACTATCTGCTAGTATCTCAAACTCATCAGAATATATAAAGCCATCAAGCATATCATCACGACTTAATCCACCATTTAGTTGAGTGAGCCAATGGCTTTTACCTCCACTGTCTGCTTCTCTGTTGAAAAATGTTTCATACGCTGTATCTATAAAATCATCATTTGAGAGATTTTTATTTGTAAATTCTGTTGAAAGAAAAAATCCTTTTGCAATATCATCTGCACTCAAAGTTCCGTTTTCAAGAGCGGCTGACCAATAATCTAGTCCACTAGAATCGGAATCTCTATTAAGTGCTACAGTGTAAAATCTCTCCACAAAACTCTCAAGTGAAGTTAAGTTTGGATTTTGAGTCGTTGCTTCATCGCTATATGCATCTATGCCATAACTTTGTGCAATATTTGTAAACTCACCGGATCTTGCAAAAGAGTCTAGCAGTCCATCTCTAGTTAAGCCACTGCTAAGTTGATTTAACCAATGGTCTAGTCCTCCTTGGTCATACTCTCTATCCATAAATGTTAAATATGCAGTTTGAACAAATTGGCTATCTGCGTAGTTATGATTAAGAAATTCTGATGAATTAAAAAAGCTTTTTGCAACATCTGCTGCATTTGATGTTTGGAGTGTCTCTATCCAATGCTTTAAACCACCTTCATCGGAGTTTCTACCGAGTACATTTTCGTAAAGGCGCTCGACGAAGGATGAAACTTCGGAGGATGGTGGTGCAGTATCATTAAAGTTAATACTCAATGACCCTTCAGAAGTAACGGTATATTTGTAATAATCAACATCCGTTCCTGAAGATAGTTGACCTGAAATTGCAGTTGCTAAAGTATTAGATTCGTATGAATTTGAAGACATATGGGTATCCTAGGATTAAATTGTCCTATTTTACATCTTTTTTTTGCATGAAAGATAATATTTTTTCATAAAGAAGAGCAATTTCGTCTTATGTTTCTCTTAGTAACAAATTCTAATTAGATTGTTAAAATCTGGTATTAAACACAATTTCACATATAAAGAGGTTATTTGAATCAAACTCTCTCCCACTCAAATTTGCTTATGTTTTTCTCATTTTATGACACTGTAAAAGTTAACAATAGAATGACTCCAATAAAATAGATAAATTTGTCAACATTTTTTCCTGATGATAAGATATATAAAAAACGGTCCGCCTATAAGAGCGGTGACAATTCCTATGGGCACTTCGCTTTGCGTTTGTATGCCTCGGGTAATTGTGTCACAAAAAACTAAAAAAAAGCCACCAAAGAGCGCGGTTTTTACTATTCGCCTATTTATGGTTGAGGGGTAGATTTTTAAAACGATATGAGGAGTTATAAGTCCAACAAAACCGATGGGTCCGCTAATACTTACAAGCGTACCGATAGCGAAAGAGGATACTATAAGAAGCAGATAGGTTACTTTTTTCGTATTGAGTCCTTTTAGCTTTGCACTCTCATCCGAAATGCCCAAAAGCTGAAGCTCAAATCTATATATATAAACGGTTATAGCCAAGATGAGAGCGGTAACTCCGACGACAATCGGATTCTGCCATCCGATGATGGAGAGCGAACCCATAGTAAAACGGATAAGCATATCGTTTTGCATAGCATCTCCCAGATAAAAAATTATCATAAGAGCGGAGGTGTAAAAGAGCGAGAGAGCTATTCCTAAAAGCAAAAGCGATTCATGCTGGGCATTTTTTAGAAATTTTGCCAGATAAAGAAGCAACAACACCGTTAAAAATGCTCCGAAAAATCCAAACAGATTTATAGCCGTTATGCCGAAAATCAAACTTCCAAGCCCTAGTTTTATGGCAATTCCTGCACCCAAAACGGCACCGCTTGAAACCCCGAGAGTGTAAGGCGTCATAAGTGCGTTACGAAACAGCGTTTGAAACAATAGTCCGCTGAGAGAGAGGATGATTCCGGCAAAAAAAGCAAACAGAACCCGCGGCAATCGAATATCAAAAAAAATGGACGAACTAAGAGTGGAAGAGTCCAAAATCTCGTTTATACTAAGCGGCACCGCACCGATAAACGCAGAGACGGCAAAGATGGTGATTAAAAAAAACCATACCAAAAATTTACTCATACTTCACCGCCAATGAGCAAAACTCAACTCCGTAAAGCTCTCTTAAAACCTCATCGTCAAAAAAACCATCTTCGTAAAAGTAAGCATTTTTATCTTTTATAAAAACGATGGGATTATCGACATAGCAAGCTAAATGCAAATCATGCGTGATAAGGATTATTTGATGCGTATCTTTTAACTTTTTTATATATTTTGCTATCACACGAGAGTTGCGGGGGTCAAGATTTGCCGTCGGCTCGTCAAAAATGATGATTTTGCTCTCTTGGCAAAGAGCTGCCGCAATGAGTGCGAGTTGCTGTTCACCTGAACTTAGAGAGACTAAAGTGTGATTTTTTAGGTGTTCAAGTCCTAAGAGATTGATGTTTTTATCTGCTATTTTATTATCCTCGTTTGAGTACTCAAAAAAGCTTTTTTTATAAGCAAATCTTCCAAGCAGCACAAAATCTTGCACTGTTATAAACGAGTCGTAAATTTCTAGTTTTGCAGGAATGTAAGAAAGTGTTTTTGCTCTCTCTAAATGAGATAAATTTTTGACATTTACCCTATCTATAAATATCTCTCCGTCGTACTCGATAAGAGAACAAATCGCACGAGACAGTGTGCTTTTACCCGAACCGTTTGCACCGAGTATGCTTAGATGAGAGGTGACAAGCAGGTTTATATCCCTTAAGATACTTTCATTATCATAACTGCATGAGAGAGATTTTAGCTCAATCATCTGTTCATCTCATAACAAAGTCTCTCGATACTCAGAGCGACTCTATGTGAGGGTATATTTATATAACTCTCATCGACTACTGTTATGCGTTTGTTTTTACTTGCGTTAGTCGGGAGTGAGTGCCATGCGCTCAAAGCTTTTTCTTTGTTTATATGTGGATTTGAGGCGTTTGAGTGTAGTATGATAATCTGATCTGGGTTTAGAGCTATAACATTTTCATAACTTAAAACGGGTTGGTTAGTTTGGTTAGCGTTATATGCGTTAGTGTTCCCGCAAAGAGTGATAATATCGTTAAAAATTATCTCATTCCCCGCTATATAGATACCGCTTCTTAAGTCTTCCCGCAATCCGTAAACTATCATAACTTTATGTGGATTCTTACTTTTTGGGGCGTTTTTTATCGCATTGTTTATCTCATCTATTATAGTTTTTGAATCTGCGTGTAACTCATTTGAGAGTTTTATGATGGAACTTTTTATATCATCTATGGTTTGGTGTCTTAGCATTAAAGTTTTTATATTAAATTTTTTTAGCTTCTCTAAAGTCTCTTGGTTGAAATTTTGCCCTACTACCAAAGTAGGAGAAAGTGCGATGATTTTTTCTAAGTTCGGGTTTGAATAACTCCCTATAATAGGTAAAGTTTGAGCTTCTTTTGGGTAGAGTGAATACTCACTCGTTGCGACCAAATCATTCCCTTTTTGAAGTGCGTAAACTATCTCGGTAATGGACGGGCTCAGAGAGATGATTCTCTCATTGCCCAAAAGCGTGAGCGTAAAAAACAGTATTAAAAAAATAGTTTTTATACTCACTTCACATCCTTAGATTTTTAGCTTAAACCCTGCGATTGCAGTCGTGGTAAAGTTTATAGGGTAGATGGCATTATCCTCTATCCATAAACCGTTTTTTTGATTAAACAGATTGTTTATTTTAGCAAAAAGTTCCAAATTATCCCTCGTATAAGTTGCCGATATATCCGTATAGATGTAAGCGTCTTGTTTTTGGGCAAAATTGTTGTTAAAGTCATTTGCCGCATAAGCTTCACTTCTGTACACCTGAGTCAAAGAGAGCGTAGTGTTTTTAGTCGGAAGATAGCTTAGAGTCGCTTTTATGTTATGGTCTGAAACACCGGGTAAATCGTTACCTGAATAGTCATCGCCGTTTTCAACCTCTTTATCTATCTTTGCCTTAACAAAGTTATAGTTCAGTGCGATATTAAACTCATCCGCAAGAAGCCATTTGTCATAAATATCTAAACCGTACTTATGCGATTTGTCTATGTTCGTGTTTTTCGAGTTCATATAAGTCGGGTCAGAGTAGTAGTAAATCTCATCTTTTAAATCAACATAAAAAAGCGATATCTTAAACTTATTTAGGGGAGTGATGTTGTTAAATCCAAGCGTAAAACTATCTGTTTTCATAGGATTTATAAAGCCGTTAAAACTAACATTTCCAGACCAATCTTTGTTGAAAAACCTGTCAATATCAGGAGCTTGATAAGCGTGAGCATAGTTTAAAAAAACAGAATTTGCTTTGTCAAAAGTGTAGTTATATCCAAGTTCAGCTCCAAAAAGAGAGTGGTCATCTTTTAAAGTGTTGCTTGCATCATCGTATCTATACTCTACTTTTTCAACCCTTGCACCGGCTTTTAGGGAGTGATTGTCAAACTTGAAATTGCTTATAAAAAAAGATGCCAAGTTCTTTTTTGTAGTTTCATTTGCCACTCTATAACTATTTGCATGAGACTCCCTTTTTCCGTCAAAAGTATCAAAACCTGCCAAAATAGTTACATTTTCACCATCATAATTAAGTGCGGTTTTTGCAGAGTTATAAATATAATCAGCGATTGACGAGTAAGTCACATAATTAGAAGTTTTTTCTTCATGATTTGCATCTATATTTAAAGAGAGTTTGTTACTAAAATAGTAACTAATGCCTGCATTTACCGCATCCGTATCAAATTTTTGCTCAGATGCACCCCAGTTTGTAGCCCCCGCTTGTTTAGCGTCGTCCTTATACTCATCAAGCGTTAGATAACTTGCATATATAACATCTGTTCGAGCCGTTGCTGCACCGACTCTTAATTCAAGTTCATTTATCGGCGCATAAGCCATATTAAACGCAGCGGTTTTAAGTCTGTTTTCATCCCTATCTCCGCTGCTGTTTATATGACGAATTCCGTCACTACTCTGCGCTTCACCGCCGGCACTTATAGAGAATTTTTCGTCACTGTGCCCCAAGTAAAAAGAGCCGTCCACTTTGCCGTAACTTCCGCCGTAAAATGAGACTTCTTTGTCGCTGTTCTTTTTGGTGGTAATGTTTATAACTCCGGCATTTGCCCCGTCACCGCCGACTACTATACCGCTAGACTTTATAATCTCTATTTTTTCGATGGAAGCCGGCGAAATGGCTGAGAGAAGAGGTGCTACCATGTCGATATTGTTGATTTTTCTGCCGTTAAGCGTTACTACGATGTTTTGGTAACCGTCACCTATGCCGTACCCTCTCATATCCAGTTTTTGAGAAAACGGATTTCCGTAAGAGGGCATTGTGATAACAGAAGTTTGCTGATTTAAAAACTCATAAAGATTTTGAGCATGAGCTTTTTGTATATCATCAGCCGTGTAGATTTCTACAGCATCGGTTGATTTTAACTCATCCGTTTTTATAGCCGTTGAGGTAATCTCCAAGGGTTTTAACTCAATATTTTGAGCGACTAATATGCTTGAGGCGAGTAGTGATAAAAGTATCTTTTTTTTCATTGTTATTTTTTTCCGTAATTATTATTTTTGTCATTCAGACTGCCGCGTCACTTCGTTCCTCGCAGTGACGGTTGTTGTCATTGAGCTTGCTTTGTCGCTTTTCTCCTCGCAGTGACGGTTGTTGTCATTGCGAGCTTCTGCAAGAAGCGCGGCAATCTTTTTTAGTTCAATTGATAATGGCGGAGAGATGGAGTTATTTAAGTTTTTAAAGTAGTTGAGATTTAGTTTTTGAAAAGGGTGTAGTCGTAGCGTTTTTTTTGTGCGTTTAAAATAGTAACAGTTACAATGGCAAGGTTTAAGAGAGAGTTCTAGCGTACAAAGTGTGGCGGCGAGCTCCTCTTCTTCTTCTAGTTCTGCGTCAAGCTCATCACTTGAAAAATTTAACATATGAAAACTTTGCACTCTTGACTCATTTGCATTTAACGAAACTTGGTTAGAAGTTGCCGTAATCGCTCTTAGCGTAAAGTAGTTTTTACCAAAGCCCTTTGGAAGTTTCACAGATATCTCATATGTTAATTTTTTGCAAGTATAACGAGATTTATTTAAAATAATTTATTGACATAAGTATGATTTTTAAATCATTGTGTATAATAGTGCTATAAAACCAGTTAAATAAGGAATTAAAAATATATATGGGTGATTCTAAAAATCTTAAACATGCATTTCTTATCTCTATAATATACTTTACGATTAGTGTGCTTTGGGTATTTTTATCTGATTCTTTAGTTGCATTTTTAGCAAATGATACAGATAAAATCACTATGCTGCAAACATATAAAGGATGGCTTTTTGTTTCTATAACTACCGTAATTCTGTTTTTTTTAAGTTCTAAACTTTTTAAAGATATGCATTTGCAATGTGTTCAAAGCCTAGAACAAGCTGAAAAATATAAAAAAACAAAAAAAAGCCTCGAACAGACCAAAGAGATTGTAATAGCTTCTCAAACTGAACTTTCAAAATCTGACAAACTTTTGAATACGATTATAAACAGCTCTCCAGATGCAATCTTTGCAAAAGATTTAGACGGAAAATATATACTTTTTAATGATACTGCATTAAAAATGGTAAATATGGCATCAGATGAGGTTTTAGGGAAGAGTGATGAAATGATTTTCACACCCCAGGACAGTGCTAAACTAAAAGAGGATGACATAGCTGTTATGACAAGCGGCAGGACAATTATAAAAGAAGAAAATATTTCAACAAACGACGGCATTAGAAAAACTTTTTTAATTACAAAAGGTCCTCTTTTAGATAAAGAGGATAAAACATTTGGTCTCTTTGGAATATCAAAAGATATTACCGCTCAAAAAAAATATGAAAAAAACATTTTAGAATCAAAAGAGAAATTTTATAATATTTCACATATAAACTTAGTGACAAGCTTACCAAATAGACTGCATATTAGTGAAGTTTTAACTGATAAATGTTTAGAAAATTTACCGTTTTATCTAATACTTTTTGATCTTGACGAGTTTAAAATAGTTAATGACTCATACGGTCACCGTTTCGGGGATAAGCTCCTTTTTGAAATCTCTAAAGTTCTTAAAGAGGTTTTTGACTCTAGCGCTTTTATAGCCTGTATGGGCGGTGACGAGTTTGGAATTATTGTAAATTCAAATGATAAGCAAGAGATAATCGTTTTAATGCAGAAGCTGCACGATAATCTTAATAAGCCTTTTAAAATAGATTTTATAGATGTTTACATTACGGCAAGCTCAGGCATTTGTGCGTACCCCGATGACTCAAAAAATATGGAAGAGCTATATCAAGCTGCAGATACGGCGATGTATAACGCCAAAAAAATGGGTAAAAATAGATTTAGTTTTTATAATGCCGAGTTTAAAAAAGAAGCTGTAGCTTATACGCAAATAGTAACAAATCTAAGACAAGCAATAAACAACAATGAACTTGAACTCTACTTTCAATCTCAAAACAACCCCTTAACAAGTAAAATCATAGGTGCTGAAGCTCTTTTGAGATGGAAATATCAAGACAAGATGATACCTCCTGATATATTTATACCCATAGCCGAAAAAAGTGGATTGATTATAGAAATAGGAGATTTTGTACTCCAAAGCGGTTTTAAAACTGTTAAAAAATGGCGTGAACTTGGAATATTAAAGAGTAAAGTAGCTATCAATGTTTCCGCTCGCCAACTTACGCATTTGGATTTTATAAACACTCTTAAAAATATGTTAGAAGAGACAGGGTGTGAAGCATCGTGGATAGAGTTAGAAATCACGGAGAGTTCTGTTTTAGAAAACCCAAAACTTGCAATAAATTTACTTGAGCAGTTAAAAGCATTGGGATTTTATATTTCAATGGATGATTTCGGTACTGGGTACTCATCTCTCTCTTATCTGAAAAATCTTCCAATTGATAAACTAAAAATTGACAAATCTTTTGTAACAAATATAAGAAATGAACCGAAAAATCAGATTATCATTAAAACGGTTATCTTCTTGGCAAAAGAGTTAAATATCCAAGTATTGGCAGAGGGAGTAGAAACCCAAGATGAACTTGACTTTTTGGTAGAGAACAAAATAGATTCCATACAAGGCTACTACTACTCAAAACCGCTTCCGTTTGATGAGATGGAAAAGTTGCTGCGAGGATAATTAGAGTTCTTGCAGAACTAAAAAATAAGATTCCAAATCTAGTTTGGAATGACGAGATGTTTGAGATTTCGTCATCCTGAACTTGATTCAGGATCCAAGTTTTGCAAGAATTTTATTTTTTACTTTTCATACACCTCGTCTCGTGTAAAATATGAGGCTTCAAGTCCACCTTCCAACATCTCTTGTGTCTGTGTGTAAACATTTTGAAATATCTCATGTTGGGCATCATGATTTCTTTTTATTTTTAGATACATTATGTATGTTAGATACAAAATAACTGCATAAGAGCCATAAACAAGAGCCGGAGCTTCTACATAGAGTTCGCTAAATAGCGCGATAATATTATGAACCATAAACAAGACAGTGACTCCCACGCTCCCTATCCAGATAGAGTAAGCGCTATTTTTAGAATCCGTTTCAAAATTTTCAAGATTTTTTAGAATCTGAATATTTTGGTTTAGCTCTGTTTTAAAATTAGCAATCGTTTCACTATCTTCATCTTTGATAGCTAATTTTTTTACCTGAATACTTGAGATTTCACTTTGTCGGTTTATCTCTTTGTACTCCTGTATAAGCAACGGATTTTCTCTTAGTAATCTTTCTACCATTTTTAGAGCTATCTTTTGAGTAGACACACTCTCTTTTATCTCAAAGAGAAGTGTGTTGTAAAGCCCGTCATTTAAAATTTGATTTGATACTTTTTCTATGTTTACCATTTTATAAGCTCCATAATTTATTTATGCCTCTTGTGGAACCAAATCTTTAGTTTGAAGTTTTGATTTTGTAAAAATACCGATAAGACCTTTTACACCGATACTCATCAAAACATTTACTAAAAACACAACCCATGCGGAGAGCAGTAAAAGTCCGCAGATACCTGCTAGAATCATATAAGTTTGGTATTCGCCGTTTGTGTATAGCGTTCTTCTTAACATCCCGTCCATCGCAGCCATTCCCATAAACGCACCCATTCCTATTCCGCCTATTATATGCGCCCAGAAGTGGTACGAAGCCAGTTTTTGACTATATAACTTCACACCGTTTGTTAGTGTCGGCCATAAGATATAGATAGCACTATAAAGCGTCATAGTAAGTCCCACAAGAATAGCCACATGGAAGTGAGGTCCCGCCACCCATTGAGTGTTGTGCAGAATTCTATTTAATCCCATATCCGCTTGAATGATTCCCGCAGGAACCGCCAACATAAAACCTAAAATACCGCCAAGTAAAAACTTCAACTCATTTGTCATTTTCAGAGGTCTCGCACTCCATAAAGTAACAAGCGTAATAAAAATCGCAATTCCCTGTGTTACAAGCTCAAACGCAGTTACCATCTCACCGCTTACAAGTTTCATCATATTGTACTGACCTTGATCCGCCAAAAGGTGGTGTGACCAAACAGCCCATGAAACGATTAGCTCAAGCAAAAGAGCCGCTCTTGCGATATTTTGCATAAAGAGTTTTTTACCTGTAATAAGCATCGCCAAAAGATACCAAGAACCTGCTATATAAATAAGCACTAAACCGTCTGCTATTAAGTCAAGTCCCCACCAGAAAAAGTTTTTGTAAAGCAGTGCATTTACAGATGTATAGTCCATAGAAGCACCTGAAAGGTCTCCGATAATGTAAACCAAAATCAAAATTCCGCATGTCAAAATTACAAGCGCATCTAAAAAAGTGTCAATTGTTCCGCGAAATATCGCTACAACGGGAAGCGAAACCGCAGGCTCTTTTGAATACGGCTCTCGTCCCGTCATTTTGTATAAGATATTTAACATACCGTCAATCCCCAAAGCAGAGATGAGAAGCGGCTTGAACGGTCGTTTTTCATGACCCTCTTCGGTATAAAAAACAGTTGCAAAAATGTTATAAATGAAACCTAAAGTTCCTATCATAATAAGTGCGATTCCAGAAATAAACACAAGCCCGCCAACCGCATCAAACTGTTTAAAATCTACGGGTAGCGGCCAGTAAAGCGTATAAAGCGGAGCATAGTGAAACAAGAAACCGCCAAGCCAAGCGAGCAGTGCACCAAGAGCAATCAGCATCCAAGTAGCGTTTGCAAGTTTTATGCTGTAAAGCGGTTTTTTCATCAGATACGGCACCAAAAATGTAAACGCCCCAAAAACTATAAGATAAGTCGAGCCAAATATCCCTACTATCGGGTGAACCGTCATAACAGAAAAGTAGTGCGTGTCATTTAACATAGGAAGCGGAGTGATGGCATGTGCTCTCATCATCATCCCCTCCAGCGCCGATAAGCCATAGTAAAGAACGCCTATAATTACGGCTCTAAGGGTGACTTTTTGAGTAGGCGTTAAACCGTCAGTTTTCAGACCACCCTCATGACCATTTATTAAACTATTTAGAAAACTCATAAACTTGCTCCTTTTTGTGAATGTTTATCATCTTCGGCACATCCTTTGACTTCAAAAACATCTTTAATATACATGTGTGCACCTTTTGGACCTGAATACTCCGTTGATCTTAGATGATAAACTCCGTTTTTATGAAACTTCCACATAAGGTCGTTTTTGCTCCCCGGAACAACTTGCATCTGCGTAACCATCGAGTTGTTTTGTCTAAAAATCCCAAAACCGTAAGTCAAATCTTTTGATACGACATCAAACATAATATACTCATTGCACTTCAGCTCTATCTTCGGGCTAGGAAGCATAAACTTGTGATCTTCTATCGTAATGTTTACGACTTGCGAAGCCTTAAGAGAGTCTCTTTTAAAATCAATCTCCACCCATGGAATCTTGTTAAATGTAACAATATGAATTGCTACACCGACTGTTATAAGACCACCTACATAAGCGTAAAATGTAGAGGGCTTGAGTATACGGGGCTTGCCTTTTGGGTTTACTACACCAAGTGCAAACCAGCCGATAAGCGAAATTACCGCTAAAGTGTATAAAGTATATACAAGCTTTAGCATATTTAACACATCAACCGAATCGGTCATTTTTTCTCCTTAAATAAAAAATTTAATATTAGAACTTTATCATTTATTATGAATTTAAAAATCAGTTTATTGTATAAATATTAATCAATAAACTGGATGTTAATATTTCATAAGATTATAGAAGAATTATGTATATAATCTCTAAAAACTAGATTGCCGCGCTTCGCTCGCAATGACGGTCATGTGCCAAGGAGTTTACGACGAAGCAATCTATGTTTGTTTAGATGGTTCAATTTATAAAAAAACTTAGATAAAGAGAATTAAGTTTATTCGCGCCGACAGATGAATTGCTTTATATATATGATAAAATCTTTTTATGAAACTTTCACACCTAAAACAGATAACAACTTACCTGCAAAAATTTACAAAAATATCGGCTATTTATAGGGTTAGCGACACCATCATAAAAGTTGTATTTGACAGAGACGATGAACTCTATTTTGAGATGCAGCGTTCAAACTCTAGAATATTCAAATGTGCCTCTTACGCCCGCTCAAAAGTCTACAATGCCCCGTTTGATGTACTTTTGGCAAAACGATTTAACCGCGCAAATATCCTAAGCATAGAACTTTTAAACGGCGATAAAATAATAAGATTTAAAACTTCCGTAGCTTCCGCTTATAAAGAAGAAATTACGATTTTACAGTTTGAATTTACCGGAAAATATACCAATGTCATTATCTTGGATGAGAATGAGATAGTTCTTGAAGCACTTAGGCATGTTGATTTATTTTCGTCATTTCGTGAAGTCAGAGTCGGGCAAAAACTTTTAGATGTTTTGCAGGCTCCCTTTGAGGCAAAAGAGTATCCGCTTGATAATGTCGAGCAGTTTTTGTATGATGAGTATGCAAAAGAGATGGAAGATAAGCTCTCTTCACTAAAAAAACAAAAAATCTCGCTCCTAAATAAAAAACTAAAAAAGTTAGAAAAACTCTCAGATTCGTTAGATGATGAAAATGAACTAGAAGCCGAAGCGATGAAATATAACCATTTTGGAAATCTGCTTTTGGCAAATATGCATAATGTAAAACCATATCAGAGAGTTGTAGAAGTAGATGATTATGACGGAACAAAGGTTAAAATAGAGCTTCACAAAGAGTTCTCTTCTGTTGCAATGATGGCAAATTCACTATTTTCAAGAAGCAAAAAAGCAAAACAAAGAGCTGCGCATATGCATATAGAAAAAAACTCTCTGCTTTGTAAAATAGAACATATGAAACTATTTATTCATACGGTTGAGGAGGCAAAAGATATTGCAAAAATCCAGCTTCTCTTTCCAAAAAACATACAAGCCAAAAAAGTAAAAACCAACGATTCGATTGAGACTTTTTGGATAGAAGGTTATAAAGTAAGTCTTGGAAAAAATGAAAAAGGCAATATTGAACTACTGCAAAATGCCCGTGCTAAGGATATCTGGCTTCACATGAAAGAGAGACCATCAGCTCATGTTATCATTACAACGGATAAACAAAATGTTCCCGTGAGTGTTATAGAAGGAGCCGCAAGACTCTGCGTAGATTTTACAATGTTTCAAAAAGATAGGTATTTGGTCGATTATACTCCAAGAAGAGAAGTTACCATCCAAAGCGGTGCAAATGTGCTGTACAATAAGTATAAAACGATAGAGGTAGATACGAGGTAATTCTGCCTCTTCAGAGGCAAGCTTCAGTGCCACAGCGGCAGCGAAGTAAAAGGGACGAGTTCCTTTTACGGACAAATAGGTGAAGGCTCTCCTTCATTTTACGAAGTAAAATTAAGGGAAAGTTATGGCGGTAGGTTTAGTAGCAAATTCTATATATGTCAATCAACAAACCCCGAGCGTTGCATCGGTTGCTACCGCTCATAATAACCGTGTGGATTTCCAAAATATGGTAGCGCAAACTACGGCGCAAGAAAAAGAGATAGAAGTTCTTGAAGTTCGTCCGACGGAAGAAAATCAAGAAGTCGATCCAAATCGTGAGCATGAAAAAAATGAAGCCGATCAAGAGAGTGCCGGAAGCAAAAGAAACAAAAAATTAGAAGAAGAAAAAGAGAGTGAACCGCCTTTACATATATTAGATATTAAAGTGTGATTGGTTATAATTTCTCTTAATATTTGATTAGGAAGAATGATGAATTTACTTACGGTCTCAAAAGAGAGAGTTACTACCGGATTAGCGCTTGTTTCGGGAGTGCTTATAATAGGTTTTATAGATAATTTTTTTCTTATGTGGCTCTTTCTTGGAGCAGTTTATATTTTGGCATTTTATGAGGCGATGAAACTATTTGATATAAAGAATAGTGATTTAATCTATTTTGCCGTAGGAGTCTGGTTATTAGCGGCGATATACCCGCATAGTGATGACCTTTTTATTTTAATATGTTTAGCTTATGCAAGTGCCGTTGCTTTTAACAGAGATTTAAACTGGAAAAATTTTCTTCCTTTTATATATCCGACTGCGGGAATGCTTTTTATCTTAGCAATGTACCAAGGGTATGGGGTTCTCTCCCTCTTATGGCTTTTAGTGATTGTTGCTATGACCGATATCGGAGCTTATGCGGTCGGTGTAAGTATGGGGAAGACGCCTTTTAGCCCGACTTCTCCCAACAAAACGCTAGAGGGTGTGTTAGGTGGATTGGCGGTTGCAACTATGGGCGGTATGTTCGTTGGCTTGTCTATCGTTGATTTGGGCGTTTCCATCGTTATAGCTTTTATGGTTTCCCTTAGCTCAATCTTTGGCGATTTATTTGAGAGTTTACTTAAAAGAATTGCCGGCGTAAAAGACAGTGGAAATATTTTACCGGGTCACGGGGGCGTACTTGATCGTATAGACGGCTATCTATTCGGTGGAATCGTGATGTTGGTACTTCTTCGCGGTTTGGTTTAGCCCTTGATACTATTTCATTTTAAAACGCTAAATGAGCAAAGCCCATTTGGCTACGCTAACACTTGGTTTAATTCGGCATTAAGCCCGCGCAACATTGTTGCTTTAGTATCAAGGAATAATCCTTGATACTTCTCGGCTCTACCGGTTCGATTGGCGTAAATACGCTTGAAGTTGCAAAAAAATTCTCAATGGGTGTTGATGTACTTGTTGCAGGCAACAACATAGAGCTTTTAAACAAACAGATAAAAGAACATAATCCAAAAACAGTCGTTGTCGCAAACAAAGAAGATGTTTACAGAGTAGAACATACTCATGTTTTTTATGGGCAAGAGGCGATTTTAGATGCCATAAAAAACTCCTCAAGCGAGTTAGTAGTAAATGCGCTTGTAGGTTTTTTGGGACTTCGTCCGACACTAACTGCACTTCAATGTAAAAAAAGAGTAGCTCTTGCAAACAAAGAGTCACTTGTTGCCTGCGGTGCTTTTATAGACACAACCAAAATCCAACCCATAGACAGCGAACATTTCGGACTTTGGTATTTGATGCAAAACAGACCAATTGAGAAGATGATAATCACGGCAAGCGGAGGTGCATTTCGTGACTGGGAGATAGATAAACTGCAAAACGCAACTCTAGCAGACACCCAAAAGCATCCAAACTGGTCGATGGGACAAAAGATAACCATAGACAGTGCGACAATGATGAACAAAATGTTTGAACTCTTAGAGGCAAGATGGCTCTTCGGCGAGGGCAAATATGACGCTATCATCGAAACAAAATCACTCATTCACGCACTCATTGACTTTAAAGACGGCTCAACTACTGCACATTTTGCCAATGCAAGTATGCAGCTCCCCATCGCTTTTGCACTTGATGGAGCAATGCAAGGAAATATCCTCCCACATGTAGATTTACTAAAAGTCGGCTCTTTAGAGTTTCGAGAGATAACGCATGATAGATACCCGATTTGGCAGATAAAAGAGGAACTTCTAAAAAATCCTTCTCTTGGCGTAGTTGTAAACGCTGCAAATGAAGCGGCAATTGAGAAGTTCATATCTCGTGAAATCGGTTTTATGGATATAGCAAAAATAGTGATAAATGCTTATGAGAAATTTAGCGATTTACCAAAAAGCGTTGATGATGTCTTTGCTCTTGATGAAGAAGTTAGAAGATATATAAGATAGATTATGTATTCTTATAGTATAGATACCTTTACTTTTGTACTATGGCATAGTATAGAATCTTGAGTTATTATACTTTTGTAGCTTTAATTGTAAAAGTTCGGATAATATAAGCAAAAAAACGAGATATAGTCAATCTGATTTTAGACAAGCTTCCAGAAGTTTTAGACGAAAAACAAAAGCAAAATAAGATTAGAAATATTATATATTCGATGTCAAAAAGAGACAAAACTATCGAGATGATTGGAACTTCACAAGCTGGACACTGGATTTTAAAAAATAAAAAAATTTAGTCAAGTTTAGATAAGTTTTAGTCAAGCTTTTAGACAAGGTAGAAGAAAATGAGCATACACGACACACACAAAGAAGCAACTAAAAAAATAGTTGTGGACGGGTACAGAAGTTTTTTTGAAATTGATGTAAATATTTTACAAAAGGATAAATTTTGATACTCTCAATAGAAAGCTCATGCGATGACAGCGCCATTGCGATAACAGAGATTGCCACAAAAAAGCTTCTTTTTCATAAAAAGATATCGCAAGAGTTAGAGCACTCTGTTTATGGCGGGGTTGTTCCCGAACTTGCGGCTAGGCTTCACGCAGAGGCACTTCCCAAGATTTTAGAGGAGTGCAGACCATTTTTTAATGACTTAAAAGCAGTTGCGGTTACAACAACACCGGGGCTAAGCGTTACTCTTGTTGAGGGCGTAATTATGGCAAAAGCCGTCTCTATCGCGCTAAATATTCCCATCATCTCTGTTAATCATCTCATCGGGCATATCTACTCTCTCTTTATAGAAAAAGACTCAACCTTTCCTTTGACTGTTCTGCTTGTCTCAGGCGGACATACGCAAGTCATGGAAGTAAAGAGCTTAGAAGAGATAAAAACGGTTGCAAAAAGTATGGATGATAGTTTTGGTGAGAGCTTTGATAAAGTAGCTAAAATGATGAATCTTGGCTATCCGGGAGGACCTGTTATAGAGAAATTGGCAAAAAATAGAGATAGAAAAAGGTATAACTTTACGGTTCCTCTTCATCAATCCCCGCTTATCGCATTTTCATACTCAGGACTGAAAAATTCGGTTAGACTTGCGGTAGAAGATGCGCTGATGGATGACTACAAAGATATTGCCGCTTCGTTTGAACATATTGCCGTTGCTCACATCATACAAAAACTCAAAAAATATTTTAAAGAAGTGCCGCCAAAAACATTTGCCATAGTCGGCGGAGCGAGTGCAAATCTCTATCTTCGTTCTGCCATAGAGGAGCTTTTAAAACCTCATGGTGCAACTCTGCTTTTGAGTGAGTTGAAATACTGCTCCGACAATGCGGCGATGATAGGAAGAGTGGCTTTAGAGATGTATGAAAAGGAAATATTTAGCTCGCTTGATGAACTTGAAATCTGTCCAAAAAGTGTCATTTAGCTTAAAATGTGCTTAGCATTAAACCCTCTTTTTCTAATTAAGAGTAAAATTATCCGATTTGAAATATACTTCTTCTATAAAATGTAATGAATCATTTGACACGAATGTGTCAAGCTTTAGTGCCTTAGCGGCTAGCGTAGGTGGCGGAATTACTTCCGACATCGTTCAAAATATTATGAGGGATACTTCATTTTATGAAATAAAATTAAGGATTAGAAAATGGCAACTACAAAATTCAAGGGCGTAGAAGTAAAACTTTTGGGAAATGAAGTAAATGTAGGTGATAAAGCACCTGAGGTTACAGTTGTAAATTCAGCAGGTTTGGCTGATGTAGTAGTAGGCGGCGCTCAAGGCGTTAAACAGCTAATCATTGTTGTTCCGTCATTAGACACTGGCGTATGTGCTACTGAAACTCGTAATTTTAACGCAAGAGCTGCAAAGCTAGAGGGTGTTAAAACTACTGTTGTTTCTATGGATTTACCGTTTGCATCGGGAAGATTTTGTGCAGCTGAGGGAATTGACAAGCTAACTGTTGCATCTGACTTCAGAAACAAAGATTTTGCTAATGCTTATGGCGTTTTACTTGGTTCATCTGTTCTTGCAGGTGTTACATGTAGAGCGGTTTTTGTGGTTGATGCTAACGGTATCGTAACTTATAAAGAGATCGTTCCTGAAATCACGGAAGAACCAAATTACGAAGCTGCAATCGCGGCAGTTAAGTAATATAACTAAAATAATTTCAAAAACCTATCTCCTTCTCCTAGATAGTTTTACAAAAGAGGTATTTACCGGTACTTCTTTATTCTCCTTCTTCTCTTAAGGGCTTTTTGCCCTTTATAAATCAAGTTTAAATTTGCTACAATAATCCTATCAATTTTAAGGATTTTCAATATGAAAAAAATTTTATATACTCTTGCATGCACAGCTGTTTTAACTTCAAGTGCAATGGCTGATTTTACCAGAGTCGAGATGGGTGCCGGAGCATGGATGCAAACTCCAAAAGGTACTGCGACTTATACGGATAGCGGAGCAAACGGTCTTTATACTTCAAGCGAAGATAAAGAGACCTCTCCTTATATTTGGGCGATTGTTAAACACCCCATTCCGGTCTTACCAAATCTTAGGCTAGAGTATGTAAGCTTGAAAGACAGTGGTGTTGCAAGTGGAGAGTTCAAAGATTTTACCATTACTTCGGCTTCTACTACGCTATCTTACGATATGAAACAGTATGATATCATTCCGTACTACAATATCTTAGACAACACCGCTTGGACTACTCTTGATTTGGGTCTTGACATTAAAATCATTGACGCATCTTACAGAGCTGCCCCATCAGCTCCATTTGCAGGATATAGCGACAGTGTAGTTTTTCCAATCCCTCTGCTATATGCAAGAGCAAGAGTTCAGATTCCATCAACGAATGTCGGTCTTGAGACGGATATAAAGTACATCACGACAGGCGATTCTACGGTTTATGATGCAAGAGCAAAGGTCGATTATACGCTAGGCTTTATTCCTGTTATTAAACCTGCTTTAGAAATCGGTTACAGAGTTCAAAAGATAGATATTGATGAAAATGATGTTGATGCAAAACTTAACATAGACTTTTCAGGTGTTTATGCAGGTTTAATAGTTCGTTTTTAACTAATCCATCCATTTTCGAGGGTCGTAGCCGTCAGTCGGTCGTACAACCCTCTCTTTTGGCAACTCTTTTACCATAGTTATAACTTTGGCTCCGTCAATGGGGCTATGCTCAAGGGAGTTTTCAACTTCCACAAATCCATGTTTTTTAAAAAAACCGATACTTTTCTCATTATCTAAAACACTCACGCTCATTCTCTCAAAAAGCGCTCCTGCTTCTAAAAAGAGCTGTTCTAGCATTGCAGAACCGATACCCATTCCCCTAAATTCAGGCTTTACACCTATAGTCAGAATTGGCGTTTTTTCATCTATATAACCATTTGCCTTGTCGTCCTCTTTTAAAAGTCGTATCCAAGCACCGCCTGCGATTTTATGCTCACCAAGAGCGTAAAGTCCGAGATCTTTTGAAGAGAGTCCATAAAATCTGCAGTATATATCAAGTTGCGGAAAATCTTGAACTTTTTTGTCCGTTTCGTCAAGGCGATAGGCATAGTGGAGCATATCGATTGCGATTTTTTGCTCTGAAGATCTTAGAAAATATAGTGTTGGTTTCATTGTGTTTTATATCAGACTAAGTCCGACTTTTCCTTTTTCTTCATCTATTGAAACAACCTCTATTTGAGGCAGATATTGGTTCAGCGATAGGAATAAATTATTCTCTATAATAATCTTTTTTGAATAATTTTTAGATATTTTTCTTCTTTTTCTATACCAATATATTTTCTATTGTATTTCTTGGCTATAGCCACAGTCGTACCACTACCGCAAAAAGGGTCTAAAACAACATCCCCTTCATTTGAAAATCCAAGTATTATCCTTTTTAACATCTCTTCAGGTTTTTGAGTTGGATGGGCAGCTTTGTTTGTTTGTTCATCTCTTATTCTTTCTTTGCCTTGAACTAACGGCAGATTCCAAACATCTTTCATCTGTTTGCTTGATCCATCTTGTTGCTTATCGGGATTTAATTCTTTTAATACATCATAATTAAAAATCCAACCCTTACCCTTGACTGCCCAAATAACAAACTCTGTACTATGTGTTAAAACTCTTCTTGTTACATTTGGCATAGCATTTGTTTTGTTCCAAGTAATTATATTTTTAACCTCGAAACCATTGGCTTTTAGGCTCATTATTCGTCTCTTTCAAAATAATCATATAAATAGACTTCTAATCTATCTATTATTTGGTCTTTTACATCAATCCACATTTGGCTTTCTTTTTCTTTAGATAAAATTTTAGTATCCTTATAGTCTTGATGATTTGCATAAAAGATATCTTGTTCAATATTTGATAAATTTCCTTTTTGGAAATCAATTAAATAGTAAATCTTAACCCCATTTGCAAGTGTTTCACATACTAAATCAAAATCTAAACATACTAGCAAATCAGAAAATTGTTCATCTGCTAAATCTTTAGCTGAAGTTGATTTATCAAAATACCATTCTGTAAGTGTCATGAGTTATCTCCTATTGTAACCAAGCCCATTTTGAGTCAATCTATAAATACCATTTCCTATTCTTTCAAACAAAGCCATACTATCTTTATGCTTACTTAGCAACTCGTGCTTATTTAATTCGCCTCTTACTGTTGCATTAAAATCTTTAGATTGAAATTTATATTGTAATCCATTGTTAATTATATAGTTATTGCAATATTCATATATTGAGGATAATTCAATAGGTTGATTATTTTTTGATTTTAAATATTCAATAACTATTTTTTTTAGAGATGGTATTGTTCCCTCTAAGTTTTCAGCTTCTTTTGTTAGTTTTTTAATTTCTTGTTGAATTTCTTTAGATTTTAATGCTTTTTCTGTGTGCTTATCAATCTCTTTTTTAGTTTGAATGTATTTCTCCAAATAATCATCATTGGGAATAAAAATTGAGTCTTGAAATTTAATTTCTTTATATATTGCTTCTACCTGAGAAAAGTATTTTGTGTCTTTATTGGATTCTTGAAAAACAGTATTAACTTCAAAATTTGTTGATAAGCCACCGCCTGTAAAATTTGATGAGCCAACAACTGCCGTATATCGTTTAAGATTATTAAATAAGTAAATTTTTGGATGAAATACTAATGAATTATAATTCTCTTTTTTATCCCCAAAACAGTAAAATTTAAAATTAGAATACTTAGATTTCAAATTTTGAAGTTCAATGAGTGCCTCATAATCAGTTGTTTTAAAATCCAAACCAACTATAAATTCCATATTTGCATTATTTTGAATTAAACTAAAATCAAGTGCTTTTTGAACTTTAACGATACCGCTTTTTTTAAGAAATGCAACAGCGATTCTTGTATCTGTTGCTTCCATTAATTCACTTTTTATAACATTTTCAAGTTGATAATTAGTATTAGATAAAACTTGAATTTTAGTCACTACGCAACCTTTAAATTGGATTTAAAAAAGATAGCTTCATCATAGTAAAAATCAAATAAAGATTTTTGAACTGCCCCTTGTCTTATATAAAAATCATCATTTATTTTTTCAGATTTATTTTGTTTGTTTAACTTCTCTCTTAAGCTAAAAAACCCTTCACTTGAAATAATAATATGATCAATCAAAGCAATACCCATGAGCTTACAAGCTTCATCTATAGTTCTTGTGATTTCCATATCTTTATCAGATGGATTTGAATCGCCAAAAGGATGGTTGTGTGCCAAAATAATTGCTGCTGCTCTATGTTCTAGTGCCGGTGCTATTATCTCTCTAGGATGGATTAAGCTAGTATCTACAGTGCCTATACTGATAACCTCTTTAAAAAGAAGATGATTGGTTGGACTAAGATAAAAAGCGATTAAATGTTCTTTTTTAAGATTTTTGTATTCTTGTAAATCAAATTCTAAATCTTTTGGTGATGTTATTTGTTTTTTTGTTGTATCGTTGACCAACATTCTTTTTGCCAACTCAAATGAGCATTCAAGCAACATTGCTTTAACTTCGCCAATTCCTTTTTCTTTCATTAGTTCTTTATAATTTGTGTTTACAAGATTTGAAGAGTATTTTTTTATAATACTTTTCGATATTTCAGCTACATTTTTACCCTCAATACCTGAGCCTAAAATAATAGCCAAAAGCTCATCATTTGTTAATGCCAATGAGCCATACTTTTTAAATTTTTCTCTGGGTCTTAAAGCAAATGGTATGTTTTTAATGGTGACATGTTTTGTCAAAAGCCAGCCTTTAGTAATGTAAAAAATAGTAGATATTACTATATTTTCTGTTAATATCTTTTTAGTATCTAATCTAAATTTAATTTAGATTTTAAAAACTACATAAACATGAAATGATTTAGCCTATCAGACTAAGTCCGACTTTTCCTTCATCTATTGAAACAACCTCTATTTGAGGCAGATATTGGTTCAGCGAGAGAACTTCAAGCGGATGAGAGATTTTAGTCGCACTCATCTTTGATACATGAATCATTCCGTCATTTTTCAGTCCGATATCTACAAAAGCCCCAAAGTCAGCAATGTTACGCACAACACCGGAGACAAAACTCCCGACACTAAGCATTTTAATATCCGTTATACCGTCCTTAAACGGGATAGGCGGTAACTCTTCTCTTGGGTCAAAACCGGGTTTTAAAAGCTCTTTTATTATATCTTTAAGTGTCTCTTCTCCAACATCCAACTCTTTTGCTTTTTGTTTTACATCGATAGTCGCCAAATCCAAACCAAGCAGCTTTTTAGCAACTTCGTAACTCTCTGGGTGGATCCCGCTGTTATCAAAAATGTTTTTACTATTTTTGATACGGATAAATCCGACAGCCTGTTCATAAGCTTTTTTGCCTAAACCTTTTACTTTTAAGAGTTGCTCTTTAGTCTTGAACACTCCGTTTTCTTCTCTAAAAGCAATGATATTTTGGGCAACTTTCGCCCCGACACCTGCAACATAAGATAGGAGTGAAAGAGATGCGGAGTTTATGTCGACACCCACACGGTTTACGAGGTCTTGCGTAACATCGGTCAGTTTTTTCTCTAAAAGTTTTTGGTCGACATCGTGTTGATACTGCCCGATACCCAAACTTTTCGGGTCTATTTTAACCAGAGCTGCCATCGGGTCTTGCAACCTTTGTGCAATTGAAATAGCGCCTCTTACGGTAACATCAAGATTTGGGTACTCCTGTGAAGCTATCTTTGAAGCGGAGTAAACGGATGCTCCCGCTTCTGAAACAACCGTATAGTTTAGCTTAACTCCCTCTTCTTTGTTTATGTGTGCAAAAAACTCCTGAGTCTCTCTTGAAGCAGTGCCGTTTCCGATAGCCACACCTGTGATGTTATACTTTTTTGTTAGTGTTATAACTCTATTTTTGGAGTTTTCATAATCCCGTTGAGGCTCTGTCGGGTAGATAACACACGACTCCAAATAGTTTCCGTTCTCATCTATAACAGCTAGTTTGCACCCCGTTCTAAAAGCAGGATCAACTCCTAAAATAACTCTTTTTGTAACAGGTGGAGTCATCAAAAGCTGATTTAGATTCTTGCCAAAAACTGAAATTGCGGCAATGTCGGCTCTCTCTTTTAACTCAGCGTGAACTTCTCTCTCGATGGATGGAAGCATAAGGCGTTTTAATCCGTCTCTGTATGCTTCAAAAAGCAGCTCTTTTGAGCTTGAAGCATTACGGGGGATTTTGTACTCTTTTATGTTCGCTTCGATTCGCTCTATATCTATGGTTATCTTAGCCGATAGCTCTTTTTCATTTACCCCACGCATAACAGCCAAGTAGCGGTGCGACGGGATATAAGCTACTTTTTCGCTTTTTCCTGCAAAATTTTTAAAAGTGCCACTCTCGTCAAAATTCTTTGTTTTTTTAATCTCTAAAACACCTTGGCGAAGCATATTGCTACGGATGGCTTCACGCTCACGAGGCATATCGGCGTATCTCTCTGCTAAAATATCTTGCGCGCCTTGCACCGCATCATCCACAGATACGACATTCCCTTTTACAAACTCTTTGGCTTTTGTTTTAAACGCATCAAGAGTTAAAACAGCTTTTTCTAAAATATCGGCAAGCGGTGTTAATCCGTTTTCTATGGCGGTTGCGGCGCGAGAGTTTTTCTTCTCTTTATACGGGCGGTAGATGTCTTCTAAAACTCTCAAGCTATCCGCTTCATCTATGCTTTTTTTGATAGCCTCACTCAAGATTGCTCTCTCTGCGATGAGTCTTGAGACTTCCTCTTTACGCTCTAAGAGTTTTTTGGCACTTATATATATTGTTTCAAACTCACGGAGCACTTCATCATCCGCACCGCCCGTCATCTCTTTGCGGTAACGAGCTATAAAAGGAATCGTCGAACCCTCATCAAGAAGTTTTAAAATATTTTCTATATGTTCTTTTTTTAAAGCCGTTTTTTTTGCTAGTAAATTGATTAAATTATTAATATCTTTTTCCCACACATTCTATAAAATCTTTTTCGCTCAAATCTTCCACAAGCGTTTTAAAATTTTTAAGAGCAAACAGTTTCACATCTTCACTTTTGAGAGCTTTTAGCTCATTTGAAAAACCGCCCTTTGAGATAATAACGCAGATATCGGGTGTAAGCTCTGCTGCCTCACACTGCTCTTTTAACTTTGTAAGTTCGCTTTTTTTTGCTTTTTGGTTGGAGTATTTGCATATTCCCGCAACGATTTTTCCAGACTTTGTTTTTGCCAAGATATCAATTTGCGTATTTCTATCCCAATAGCTTCCTATCTCTACAATAGGGTCGTCTTTGAAACTTTTTTTCATAAGCTCCATTGAGAGTTTTTTAAAAGTTAACTCGTAAAACTCACTCTTGCGGTTTGCAAACTGCTCTTTTGCTTCTTTATAATCACCCTCTTTGATGCTTTTAAAATATGGTGAGACAAAAGCGAACCAAAAACGCATAAAAGGAGCGTTGAAGTTTAGTTTCTCATCAATTTTCTCATCCGAGTCAGGCGGAGATTCAAGAGAAAACTCGCGCGATAGAAGCTTTTTGCTGCAAAGCGTGTCAATGGCATCTTCACCCTCAGCCCTTGAGATTCTAGCTCTCTTTAGCGCAGAGTGAACTCTGCCGTCCCCCATCGCAACGGCACTTAAAAGTGAGTGGCTCACCTTATCGCTCTGTGTAAGCTTTGTAATATCCCCATGAATATAAGTATAGTTTTTAAAAACCTTGCTCTCAATCAACTCTTCAAGAGGTTTGGTCATATCAACGCTCCAGCTCATCCCACCAAAAACAGAAAAACAGTCTATAGCCTGCTCAAGCTCTTGCGGCTTGTTTTGAAAACAAAAAGAGCGAAATTGCCCCAAAAGTGAGGGATGTTTTGCCATAAGAAAGCCTTTAGTTAGTTTTTGAAATTATACAAAAATAATACTTTTTCTATCCAATGTGGTAATCATGCTACAAAAACCACAAATATATCAAAAAATGATATACTTTAAATATGATTAATTTGTTACTCAACAAACAGCTTGATATTATTGTGCCAAACACTAACAAAGCGTTAGCGGTTGTTTTAAAAGAGGCGTCTTCTAGTGAGCTTGAGACGATTTCAAAAGATAAAGACCTCAAGTCCATACTAAACTCTCTGTTTAAAGGAAGTGCGCAAAGTTCAAACAGCGATAAAACTCTTTTAGAACTTGCAAAAAACAACCCTACGCTAAAAGATCTTGGCAACATCTCAATCACCATAAAAGAGTTATTAAACACACTAAAATCCGAGAAAAATCCTCTTCCCATTGAGACGACGCTAAAAAATTTTCTTATAGATATTAAAGAGTTGAGTGAGCCTCTCTTAAAAGAGAAAATTCAAAATTCAGGTGTTTTTTTAGAATCAAAACTCAAAAATGTGCAAAATCCTCAAGTAGAGTTAAAAAACTTGCTTGTATCTCTTGAGAAAAATATTGCAACAATAGATACGCCTAATGCAAAGTTTTTAAGCCAAAATATAAAAGAACTGCTTGCAACTCCAACTCTAAAGGATGCTTCAAATGCCGCGCTTCTGCAACCTCCAAAAGATGATTCGGCGGTTCTAAAAGAGCTAGCAAAGGGAGTTGAGAGAGTTTTATTGAAAGTTGAAGAGACACTGCAACAAACTACAAAAACATCAAAAACAGAGGTAGATATCGACAAAAAAGCCGACCCTGTTTTTTTAAAAGAGACGGCTACCATCGCATCTAAATTAGCTCCATTTAAAAATCCGCAAAAGCTAGCAACGCATGAGAGCGTTAAAGAGATTTTATCTGGGGATTTGAAGTCGATTTTACTAAAAGCGGGCGAAGAGATTGCAAACTCTTCACATCCAAATCAAAGTGAGCTGTTAAAACTTGTAGATAAATTATCGCTCCAAATAGACTACTATCAACTGCTTTCACATCTCTCAAACTCATCGTCGCTCTATCTCCCTTTTTCTTGGGATAGTCTTGAAGAGGGAAATATCAATATAAAAAAAGACAAAGAGGATAAGTTTTATTGTGATATCGACCTAAAACTTAAAGAGTATGGAGAGTTAAAACTAAAATTGGCTCTTTATGAAGAAAATCAAATTAATATCCATATCTATTCGGACAACTCCGAATTTAAAGGTATTGTAAAAGAAAACATACCTCTTCTTCGCTCTGCTCTTATAGCGTCTCAAATCACGCCAAAAGAGATACGCATTTTTGATACACTCAAAAAAAACTCACCCTATGAGAGCGGTTATAATCACATTGATTTGGGATTTGAGGTAAAAGCATGAAAAAAGCCGTCGCCCTTAGATATGACAAAGATAAAGAAAATGCTCCCCGAGTTGTTGCCAAGGGGCAGGGAAATACGGCAGAAAATATCATAAAAATAGCCGAACTTCACAACCTTCCCATAAAAAAAGACGAAGACCTAATCGAACTTCTCTCAAAAGTAGAACTAGACAAAGAAGTTCCCCAAGCGCTCTATAGAGCGGTTGCGGAGGTCTTTAGCTTTATATATAAGATAACCAAAAAAGAGATGAATTAGTTATACTCCGGCATAGTTGTTATATCTACACCCAACTCTTTGAGTTTATATCCTATCTCGACAACTCTGTTTTTATATTTTTCACTTTCCATAAAGCCCTCAAATGTATCAATCTCTTTTAGTTGAACTTTTGTCGCAATTGTGTCTATCTGGGTGAGTGCTTTTTGCAGCTCCTCTTCTAAATCTTCAATTGTTTCTTCCATAAATTCTCCTTTTTCGCAAATTTTTTATGTATTTTAGCATAACACATAAATATTAATCATGTTGAATAACATAATAGAAAACAGATATAATTCCATATTACGGAAATACCAAGGAAGCACATGCAGCAAAACCAACATTTAGAACTCGGGCTCATTAACTGCCTACGGGTTGACAGACATACTCCTCACGGCATATTTTTAGAGTCACTCAATGAAAAAGATGTACTTTTACCGCAATCCTATGTAACCGACGAGATGCAAGACGATACTCTTTTAGAAGTGTTTTTATACACTGATTCAGAAGATAGACTCATTGCTACAACACTTAAACCAAAAGCTATGCTTGACGGGTTTGCTCTTTTTGAAGTTGTAGATGTAGCACCCTTTGGGGCATTTGTGAATTGGGGACTTGCAAAAGATTTGTTTGTTCCAAATATGTTTCAAAAAGAGCCATTTAAAATCGGAGATAAAAGATTTTTAAGAGTTGTTTACGATGAAAGAACTCACCGTCTTGTCGGAACTGAAAAATTAGGGAACTTTTTTGATAAAAAACCCAAAGGGCTTGCTCCGCACAAAGAGGTTAAGATACTCATCATTACAAAAACCCCGCTTGGTTTTAAATGTATTGTAGAAGACAGATATGAGGGTTTAATTTATCACAACGAAATTTTTGAAAAAATAGAACTTGGAGATGAGAGACGAGCATTTGTAAAAACTATCAGAAAAGATGGATGTATTGATTTAACTCTTCAAGCCGGCGGAACTAAGCAAAAAGATGCTTCTTGCGAAAGGGTTTTATCTCTTTTAAAAAAGAGCGGCGGAACAATGCCATATAACTATAAAAGCGATCCGGAATTGGTTCAAAATGTTTTTGGACTGAGTAAAAAAGCATATAAACGCTCGCTTACAACTCTGCAAGAGAGCGGAGCTATTGAGATTAAAGAGACGGGAATATACCTAAAGAGCTAAAGATGGCAAAAGACAAAAAAAGTGTAGAACTCTCGGATAATAAAATATCTTTTACTCTAGAAAGAAATTTATACAATGTTATAAGATTTTTTCCAACTAAAATGACCGTTGATGTTATGGTTTTTGAAAATGGAGTAAAAATGGGAGTAAAAACTATTCCTTTTGCACATCTGCCAAAAGAAATCAAAAAAATTATCAAACCAAATTAATACAAAAATAGAGTATTAATTATCTATTTTTAGATAACATATCTCACCAAAAATGGAGCAACTATATGTCAGAAGTTAAAAAATGCAATTCGTTAGAAGAAGTGAGAAGTGAGATAGATAAGATAGATGATTCGATTGTTAATCTTATATCTCAAAGAAGCCATCTAGTGCGTCAAGCGGCAGCATTTAAAAACAGTATTGAAGAGGTTAAAGCTCAAGACAGGGTAGACTTTATTTTGCAAAAAGTTCGCCATGCTGCCATAAAAGCGGATGTATCGCCAAATATGATTTCTGATTTGTTTAAAATAATGATAAATGAAATGGTTGAGACAGAAATATCTGAGTTTAGAAATACTCAAACATTTTAGAGGAGTGTATAAAAAGAGGGTATAAACCTCTTTTTATTTGTATCTGTAAGTGATACGACCTTTATCAAGAGAGTATGGTGTTAACTCAAGTTTAACTTTATCACCCGGCAATATTTTTATATAGTGCATACGCATTTTTCCCGCAATATGACATAAAATAATATGTCCGTTTTCTAACTCAACACGAAATGTTGCATTTGGCAAAGCCTCTATAATCTTGCCATCAACTTCGATAACATCCGATTTAGCCATTTTAATCCTTTTTTACTCAAGCCAGAGATAAAATTTCAGCTTTACCATTGACAATTGCAACAGTATGCTCATAGTGTGAACCGCGTAAACCATCGGCACTAACAACATCCCACTTATTCTCTAAAATAAGTGGTTTTGAATCTTTTTGACATATCATAGGTTCAATACAAAAAACCATTCCGTTTTTTATCTTTGGACCTGCTTTTGCATCTTTGCCCTCAAGATAATTTGGTATCTCAGGCTCTTCATGAGGCTTTTTTCCAATTCCGTGCCCGCAAAAACTATGAAGCGGAATAAAACCTCTTGAACGAATAGACTTTTCTAAAATAGCCGAAAGCTCTTTAAATCTCATACCCTCTCTGATAGATGCTATTGCTTCATAAAGGGAATCTTTAGCGCAAGCAATAAGATTTTCATCTATGTCGCTTACCTCACCTACGGCTACCGTAATCGCTCCGTCGCCAAACCACCCATTAAGCTCTGTTCCGACATCATAACCGATAATATCACCTTCTTGAAGCTTATAGTCAGTTGGAATACCGTGAATAATAACTTGATTGAGTGATGTACAGAGTGAATTTGGAAATCCGTAGAGACCTTTAAAAGATGGCTTTGCTCCATGAGAGAGAATATAATCCTCCGCCATAGCATCTAGCTCTTTTAAAGAGATTCCCACTTTTGTATTTTGTCTTAGCAGTTCTAATGCACCGCCAACAATTTTGTTAGCAGCGCGAAGTTTCTCAATCTCTTGAGGCTTTCTAAGCGCGATGGCCATTATTTACAGACCAACTGCACTTAGCGTCTCATACTTACTCATGTAAACCTGAGCCTCAATTTTTCTCATTGTGTCAAGTGCAACTTGAACAACGATTAAAACTGCCGTACCGCCAAAGAAAAATGGAACACCCATTCCCTTAATAATCATAAATGGCAGTGTAGCTACAAGACCAAGATAAAGAGCGCCGGTAAATGTTAAATTACTAGCCGTTGTATTTAAAAATTCAGCTGTAGCATTTCCTGTACGAATACCAGGTATAAAGCCACCCTGTTTTTTCAAATTTTCAGAGATATCTTTTGAATTGAAAGTAATCGATGCATAAAAAAATGCGAAGAAAACAACAAAAATAAATGTCAAAAAGTTAAAGAAATAACTATTTGGATTTAAGTAATCGGCAATCGCAATAATAGTAGGATTTGTACTACTAGATAAAACAGTCATAGGAAACATTAATATCGCACTAGCAAAAATAACAGGAATAACACCCGCCAAATTCAGTTTGATAGGAATGTAGTTCATAACTCTTTTATTTTGATTCTGAATAATTACTTTTTTAGCGTATGTTACCGGAACACGACGCTCTCCAAGCTCAACATAAATAATAACACCGATAGTCCCAAGTATAAGAGCAATAATTGCTATTACTGTTAAGAAATTCATAGCGCCTGTATTTACCATTGTAATCATTTGACCGATTGCACTTGGAATTGCAGATACAATACCTGCAAATATAATTAGAGAGATACCGTTACCGATACCGTTTTGCGTAATCTGTTCACCAATCCACATTAAAAGCATTGTTCCCGCTAGCATTGAGAGAGCAGAAAGAAGAATAAATGTGTTTTGATCAACTAAAATTGCACTGTTACCGCTAGGTCCTGTTAAACTTTGAAGCCCAACACTAATACCTACCGCTTGAACGATTGTAATAGCAATTGTCGCATAACGAATAATTTGCATATACTTTACCATTCCGTCTCGCTCTTTTTTCATCTGTCCCAGATTTGAAAATGTAGCTGCTAAAAGCTCCATAATAATTGAGGCTGTAATGTAAGGCATAATTCCAAGAGCTATGATTGACATTCTCTCAACGGCATTACCGCTAAACATATTAAATAAACCAAGTGCATCTGATTGATGTGAATTGAAGAATGAAGCGATAACAGAAGCGTCTACGCCCGGAACTGGCACATATGCCAGTAGGCGATAAATGAATAAAAACCCGATAGTAATAAGTATCTTATTTACTAGATTTTTATTCACGACTATTTACCTGTAGTAGTAACGTTGTCGTCTTTAATTTTTGATGCTAAATCTTTTGCAGAAGCACCAACTAACTTAACTTTAGTAACACAAGCAGCTATTCTATGTACCGCACGAATGCTTTCCATAGTAATTTCGCTTAATTCAGCAACTGCTTTTATTTTTTCTACATTGATTACATACGGCTTTACAACACGAGAGTTGAAACCGATTTTCGGTAAACGACGAGCAAGTGGAGTTTGTCCACCCTCAAAATTTCTTTTTCTTTTGCTACCAGTACGAGCAGTTTGACCTTTGCCACCACGAGTAGAAGTTTTACCCATACCCGAACCTTGACCACGACCAACTCTCTTAATTTTTTTAACTGAACCCTCAGCAGGAGTTAAATTTTCAATACCCATTACTTATCCTTTTAAGCGACCTAGTGCTTCAACCGTAGCGCGCACTAGTGTACTTGGATTGTTAGAACCGATTGACTTTGTAAGCACATCTTTAATACCTGCAAGTTCAAGAACAGGACGAGTAGCACCACCCGCGATTACCCCTGTACCCTCTGATGCCGGTTTTAAAAGAACACGACTTGCATTGTATTTATGCTCAACATCATGTGCAATTGTAGTACCTTTGATACTAACTTTGCTTAAGTTTTTAAACGCATTATCAACAGCTTTTTTAATAGCATCCGGAACTTCTTTCGCTTTTCCGGCACCAAAACCGATAGTACCTTTTTTATCACCAACAACTACAAGTGCTGTAAAACGAAAACGGCGTCCACCTTTTACAACTTTTGTAACACGACCTATATTTACAATTGATTCTTCAAAATCTTCTCTATTGATTTCCATTTTAACCCCTAGAACTTAATTTCGTTTGCACGAAGTGCGTCACCAAATGCAGCTATAACACCGTGGTATTGGTAACCATTACGATCAAAAACGATAGCAGTAATGTTAGCTTTTTTTAGTGTAGCAGCAAATGCTTCACCAAGTGCAACTGCACCCTCTTTATTTGCTTTGTGACCTGTCGCTTTTGAGTTAAGTGCAGCCAATGTTGTAGCCGTAACATCATCAATAGCTTGAACGCTTAAATAACGGTTTGAACGAAATACAGAAACACGAGGAAGTGAAGCACAACCAGATATTTTTGCACGAATACGACGCTTACGCTTTAAACGATTAGCGATTTTGCTTTTTAATACTTTTGCTTTCATCTATGCTCCTCCCTTATTTCTTAGAAGTTTTACCGGCTTTACGCGCGATAGTCTCTTCAGCATATTTAACACCTTTACCTTTGTAAGGCTCTGGTGGACGGAATGATCTAATCTCAGCAGCAACTTGACCAAGCGATTGCTTGTCATGCCCTTTTAAAGTAATAGCATTCTTTTCAACGCTAGCTTCAACACCTTCTGCTAACTCATAGTTAATATCATGTGAAAAACCTAATTGAAGATTTAAAACTCTTCCATTAACCGCAGCACGATAACCAACACCGTTAATCTCTAAAACTTTAGTATAACCGGTTGTTAAACCAGTAACTATGTTCTGAGCCAATGCACGATATGTACCCCAGAAAGCTCTATGAGCACGAGAATCTGATAAAGTAGCAAAAGTTAAAACACTACCATCTAAATTGAAAGCAACATTTCCTTTTGTATCTAAATCAACACTATTTTTGCCTTTAGCAAAAGTTATAACATTTCCGTTTGCACTAACACTGATATCAGATGCAAATTGTACAGGTAATTTACCAATTCTTGACATGTTATCTCCCTACCAAATCGTACACATAACTTCACCACCAACACCAAGTGCATAAGCCTTGTCGTTTGGTAGAACGCCGTGTGATGTACTAACAATAATAGTTCCGTAACCGTTTTTGAAACGCTTAATCTCATCTTTACCTTTGTATACGCGACGACCAGGTTTAGATATTCTTTTCATTTCATTAATAACAGTTTTACCGCTATCGTTATATTTTAATACAACATTGATAGTTTTTTTAACGCCGTCTTCAACAACATTACAACTCTCAATATAACCTTTTTCAACTAAAATATTTGCTACAGCTTCAACACTCTTAGAGTGAACAAGCGTAGTAACATCTAATCTTCTCATACCAGCATTACGAATACGAGTTAACGCATCCGACACTAAATCATTAATCATCTATTTTTTCCTTAGTTGTGATTGTTTTACAATTAATTTACCATAAAACAATTACTAATGATTAGAAGTTTCCTCTTGGATTACCAAGAAGACTTTCTAACACCTGGGATTAATCCCTCGTTTGCCATTTTTCTAAAACATACACGGCATATTCCGAAGTCACGAAGAACAGAGTGTGGACGACCACAAATCTGACATCTTGTATAACCGCGAACCTTAAACTTTGGCTCTCTTGCTGCTTTAACAATCATTGATTTCTTAGCCATTAGTTACTCCCTTTAGTAAAAGGCATACCTAATTTCTCTAAAAGAGTAAATGCCGCCTTATCTGAATCAGCTGTTGTTACAACTGTAATATTCATACCATGAATCTGCATAATAGAATCATAACTAATCTCTGGGAAAATTAGTTGTTCTTGTAATCCAAAGTTGTAATTACCACGACCGTCAAAACCATTTCTAGGAACTCCACGGAAGTCTTTTACACGAGGAAGAGCGATAGAAACAAGACGATCAAAAAAGTTATACATCTTTTCGCCACGAAGTGTTACACGAATACCAACCGGCATACCTTCACGAACCTTAAAACCGGCAACCGATTTCTTAGCAATAATAGTACTTGCTTTTTGACCGGCAATAGTAGTAATAGTATTTTCAATATTTTGGATAAGTTTATTATCTTTCATTGCAAAACCAGCACCTACAGAGATAATAACTTTATCTAATGCAGGGATTTGCATTGGATTTTTAATCCCTAAGTCTGCTTGTAATTCAGATTTTAAACCTAAATATTTATCTTTTAAACGAGCCATTTATTATGCCTCCACTTTACGAACATTTGAAACATCTATAGGCATCTCTTTATTAAGATGTCCGCCTTTAGTGTTCTCTTCTGTTGGTTTAATAGCTTTTTTAGCGATTTTACAACCCTCAACTATTACCTTGTTTTTCTTAGGTAATACTGCAAGTACAGTAGCTTTAGTTCCGCGATCATCACCAGCGATAATTTCTACAGTATCGCCTTTTTTGAAATTAAATTTTGCCATCACACAACCTCCGGCGCAAGAGATACGATTTTCATAAAACCAGAATAACGCACTTCACGAGCTATTGGTCCGAAAA
>Ga0209016_1000621_pt1 | contig 39276 bp, 35 predicted proteins | sample EPASupsiteSAE305_FD_187265 | JGI IMG/M metagenome (GOLD analysis project Ga0209016, IMG submission 187265) | Bioremediated contaminated groundwater microbial communities from EPA Superfund site, New Mexico - SAE3-05 (SPAdes) (version 2) | ecosystem: Environmental > Aquatic > Deep subsurface >... | reverse complement strand
GTAAAGCTTCAGCGTGCTGAAGCTTTACGAACGCCTTGCCGCAAGACCGGAACAGCCTTTGCTTCTTTCTGTGGATAAGGGACACGGCGTTCAGATGCTGGATGGAGATTCCGCCGGCGGCCCAGAATTGGCGGCACGCATAGCGGACTGGCTTTCGAACAATGCCGCGCCGCCTCCCGCCTCGGCCGCAAAGCGCAAGCGCAGGTAGGGGGCGTGATGGAGCTGGACGGACAGTTTTACGAAGAGCAGTTTTTCGCGGATATCGATTGCAGGTCCCGCGACCTGCGCGGCAGGGAATTTGTGTCCTGCGTTTTCAAAAACTGCGATTTCACGGGGGCGGATTTCGGCGCCTCTTCCTTTGCCGACTGCTCATTTAATGGATGCAATCTTTCTGGAACGAAGATGGCGGGCACTCGGTTTCGGGGAGCGGCATTTTCAGATTGCAAGCTGATGGGGGTTGATTTTACCAGGGTCAATATCCTTCTCCTGTCGATGGCCTTTTCCGGGTGCAAGCTTGAATTCTGCAATTTTACGTCGCTTGCCCTTCAACGCACAGGTTTTATCTCATGCGGAGTCAGGGAAAGCGATTTTTCAGGCGCTGACCTCGAGGGAGCCGTCTTTTCCGGTTCCGACCTCAAGGGGAGCATTTTCAATAACTCGAATCTGCGCAAGGCTGACTTTTCCAATGCGCTCAACTATAATATAGATGTTTCCAAAAACAAGGTCAGGAAGGCGGTATTCACACTGCCGGAGGCGATGAGTTTGCTTGAGCCGTTCGGGGTGGATATCCGTTAGCTTAGCTGTAAAAAGAACGGCAGGGGATAATATCCTCGCCGTTCGTGTATTCCGCAACTCTAATTCCCGGTTTTTTTGCCCGTGTTTTTGCCTGTTTCCACCTTAACTTCCCATACATGGCGTCCGAGCGTCAGCGCCTGTTCGCCGGATATGGGCAGGTAAACTTTGAAATAGGTTTCGGCTGACTCTTTCGCGCACTGTTCTCTTGTTACGCTGGCGGAGCATGCCGGCGAGGATGGCACTCCGACAGGGTTTGGAGGCGGAGGATTGTTGAATCCTGCCGCGTCGGCCCTCTGCCCGTATATGGCCCTGGCCCAGTCAGAGGCCGTTTCCTTTCCTCTGGCGTCTGTTCCCAGCAATTTCCCTATGGCCACGTCCTTGAAGTCCCTTATGGCCTGCGGGTTGCCGCAATCCAGTTTTTTCTCATCCACGGCTTTGGGCTGGGGCCTGACTTTCGCGGCTTTTCTCTCCGCGGTTTTCTCCGCCGCCACGAGACCGGCGGTTCCAAGCAGGACCGCGCAGCACGCCAATACGGCTGTCCGTGACCTCATTTATGCCTCCATTTGCGACGATATTGTTAAGTCTAGCGCCTGGTTCATCCGCGTCACAGCGGCAAAGGGCCCTGTATTGGCATAGGTCCTACTGTCCTGTTCGGGTCCTTTCGCAAGTTGTATAGTTTAAATAACAGCCTTTGTTCCGGAGGTCTACATGAAAGTTGCGGTTTGCCAATTCAACGTGCAGTGGGACAATCCCGAAGCCAACAAGCAGAAGATTCTCCAGCTGGTGGACGCCTTCCCCGGCAAGGGGAGCGTGGACTGGATTGTGTTTCCCGAGATGACGCTGAGCGGCTTCTCCATGACCGTGGAGAAGACAACGCTGCGCCCGCAGGACAAGGAATTTTTCGTAAAGCTGGCCAGGGACTGCAATTGCGCCATCTCTTATGGCGGCGTGGAAAACGGCTATAACAACCTCATAACGCTGGACAAGACCGGCGCTGAAATTTCCAATTACAGCAAGATACACCAGTACTCCTTCGGAAAAGAGAACAGCTTTTACAAGGCGGGGAACAAAGTTGATAATTTTAGCCTTAATGGCTTTTCCGTCACTCCCGCGATATGCTTCGACCTGCGCTTCCCCTATCTCTTCTGGAATGCCGCGGCGAAGACCGACATTTATGTGGTGATAGCCGGCTGGCCGGCCCGCAGGGCCGACCACTGGATGACCATGCTGAAGGCCCGCGCCCTTGAAAACCAGTGCTACATAATCGGCGTGAACTGCCTCGGCAAGGACCCGGACAAGATAGACTACAGCGGCAATTCGATGGTGTTCGACCCGCTGGGCAAGGTCGTTGTGGACGCTAAGGAAGCCGAGGGAATATTCACTTCCGACATCGCGGTGGAAAAGGAACTGGTTGCGCGCACAAGGACGCGTTTCCCTTTCCTTAACGACCGCAGGCCGGGCAAGGAGTTCTGAAATGACGAAAGCCATCTCTTGCGGGGGGCTGGTGAAACCTGGCTCGTGGCGCGTTCATTCGCGCTTCGGCAAGGCCGTTAATTTCACCGGCGGCGAGGGCATGGTGTTCGTAGTTAAGCCGGAGGTCGGCGGCGGTCCGCTGAGCATAGTGCTCGACGGGACCGATTTCGCCGATTTCTGCGTCAGCCTGGAAGTGACGGACAGGCAGATAATCATAGACGGCACGGCTTTCCGCAGGGACGGCATACCCCTTTACAGGGATTTCCCGTCGCTGCCGTCCGGCGCCGAAAAAAATTACGCGGCAAATCTGCCGGCGCTGAAGGCTTTCCTGTGCGCGCGCTCTCCCAAGGAAGGGGTGGCGCGCGCTTTTTTCGCCCCTGACGAGATGCCCCTGACCTGCAATTTCGAAAGGGCGGTGCAGCGCAGGGCCTCAAGCGCGGCTGAGCTGTTCCGCGGGGGCTATTTCCGAAAGGGCACGCTGTTGCTGCGCGGACTTGGCCCCGGGCTCACGCCAGCGGGCGACGATGCCATATGCGGCCTGCTTTGCGGCCTGAACCTCACCGCGCGCCTGTGCGGGCGGGACGTTTCCGCCGTCAGCGCGGAGATCGTGCGCGAGGCTATGGGCGAAAATCTCATTTCGAACGCGCTCATCCGCTGCGCGGGCGAAGGCCGCTTCTTCGAGCCGCTCCGCCTGCTCGCGGAGACGGCCTCGGCTCAGAAGCCGGATTTCGCCGCCGCGGGACGCAGGCTTTCCCTTTGCGGGGCCTCGTCCGGGTTTGACAGCGCCGCCGGTTTCGCGCTGGCTTTGGAATTGTGGCTGGGGCAGGAGAATCTGGCCCTTGCCGCCGGAGGAATAAATGGTTTTGAAGGGAGAAATTAAGAAGGGGGAATATTACGACTCCGTTACGCTGATGAACGCGGCGCGGCGTCTTAATTCCGAGAAGGGCGTCCTGGACAGCGCCATCGTGATGGCGACGCAGGAAAACAAGGGCATTCTCAAGACTTCGGGCCTGCTGCTGCCGGAGTTCGACAAGGCGGACGGTTCTGACCTCGTGGCCGTGGTGAAGGCCGACAACGCCGACAACGCCGCCGCCGCGCTCGCAAGGGCGTGGGCCATAGTTAAGGAAAAACCGGCTGCCAAGGCTTCCTCCCAGGGGCAGCGCCCCAACGGCCTCTCCGGCGCCATGAAGGACATGCCGGACGCCAACCTTATAATAATTTCCGTGGCCGGCCGTTTCGCCGGCAGCCTCGCGATGGACGCGCTCTCCCGCGGGCTGAACGTCATGCTTTTTTCCGATAATATTTCCCTGGAGACCGAAATAGAGCTCAAGCGCTATGCTTCGTCCAAGGGGCTGCTCGTCATGGGCCCGGACTGCGGCACCGCCATCATAAACGGCGCTCCGCTGGCGTTCGCTAACTCGGTAAACCGGGGGGATATCGGCATGGTGGCCGCCGCCGGCACGGGCCTTCAGGAAGTGACCGCGATAGTTTCCAACGAAGGGGCCGGCGTTTCTCAGGCCATAGGTACAGGCGGCCGCGACGTGAAGAAAGACGTCGGCGGCATTTCGTTCCTGGCCGGCCTTCAGGCCCTCGCAAAGGATCCTCAGACCAAAGTTATTCTGCTCGTTTCCAAGCCGCCGCATGAATCCGTTCTCAGGAAAATAGCGGCCGCCGCCCGCAAGATACACAAGCCGGTGGTTGCCGTCCTGCTGGGCGACGAGGAGCATCTTCTGGACTCCGCCGGCGTCATGCAGTTCGACACGCTGGAGGAGGCGGCCCTTGTCGCCGCCGCCCTTTCCAGGGGACACGACACCTCCCACGCGGACGCGCTTCTCGCCCGCCGCAGGCTGGAGGAGGAGCGTCTCGCCATCCGCCTGTCCGCCGGCAAGAAGCCGGGGCAGAAACACGTGCGCGGGCTTTTCAGCGGCGGAACCTTCGCCAGCGAGGCCCAGCTCGTGATGAAGCCCATGCTCGGGCGCATAAAATCCAACGTTCCGTTCGCCGCCGGGGACAAGCTTGCCAATTCCCTCGTCAGCGAGGGGCACTCCGTCATAGACCTTGGCGAGGACGAATTCACGGTGGGCCGTCCCCATCCGATGATAGATTTTTCCCTGCGCAACAAACGCATAGAGGCCGAGGCGGCCGACCCTTCCACGGCGGTCATACTGCTGGATGTCGTGATAGGCTACGGCGCCAACCAGCAGCCGCTGGCCGACATAACGCCGGCCATCAAGGCCGCGCTTAAGACGAATCCGGCCGTTTCCGTGATATGCTCCGTCACCGGCACTGACCTCGACCCCCAGAACCGCCAGACCGTAATGGCGGGCCTCAAGGCCGCGGGCGCCACGGTGATGCCGTCCAACGCCTCCGCGTGCAGGCTGGCCGCGCTTGTCGCCGCGGCATGTTCCAAGCCGTCAGGGAGGGCCAGATAATGAAATTCGGCGAACTGTTTTCAAATGAACTCAAGGTGATAAATATCGGGCTGGAATCCTTCAAGGACACGCTGGATAAATCCGGCGTGAAGTGCGTGCATCCTCAGTGGAAGCCGCCTCTAGGCGCCGACCCGAAGGCCCTGATAAAGCTTAACTCGAAAAAAACCGTTATTGATAAGGCCAATGCCAAGGCTGTCCAGAAGATTCTTTCCGGGAAACCTACCCTTATAGGCATGGCCAAGGCCGGCGACGTGGTGCCCGGCATGAAGAAAGACCTCATCCTCCACGCCGGTCCTCCCATAACCTGGGACCGGATGTGCGGCCCCATGCGCGGCGCGGTAATGGGCGCGCTGCTGTACGAGGGCATGGCCAAAAACGAGGCCGAGGCCGAGAAACTGGCCTCTTCCGGCAGGATAAAATTCTCTCCCTGCCACGAGCACAGCGCCGTGGGCCCCATGGCCGGCATAATCTCCTATTCCATGCCCGTGTTCATAGTCAGGAACATGGAGTCCGGGAATACCGCTTACGCCACGATGAACGAGGGGCTTGGCAAGGTCCTCCGCTACGGCGCGTACAGCGAGGAGGTCGTCGAGCGCCTGAAATGGATGGAAACCTCCCTTTACCCGGTGCTTAAGGCCGCCCTTGAAAACGCCGGACCCGTGGACCTCAAGAACCTTATCGCGCAGGCCCTTCATATGGGCGACGAGGTCCATAACCGCAACCGCGCCGGCACGTCTCTTCTGTACCGCCGCATCGCGCCCGCGGTGGTGCGCACCTGCGAGGATCGCTCCGCCGCCGCGCGCGCGCTGGACTTCATAAATGGGAACGACCATTTCTTCCTCAATCTTTCCATGGCTGCCAGCAAGGCCACGCTTGACGCCGCGCGCGGCATAAAGCACAGCAGCGTCGCCGTGGTCATGGCGCGCAACGGCACGGACTTCGGCGTGCAGCTTGCCGGCACGGGGGACGCGTGGTTCGTAGGGCCCGCCCCGGTTCCGGACGCGCTGTTCTTCCCCGGTTTCACCAAGGAGGACGCCAATCCGGATATAGGCGACAGCGCCATAACCGAGACCAACGGCCTCGGCGGTTTCGCCATAGCGTCAGCCCCCGCGATAGTGCAGTTCGTAGGCGGAACTGTCGCGGACGCGGTGGGTTACACCCTGGCCATGTACGAGATTACGGCCTCCGAGAACACGGCCTACCAGATTCCCCAGCTGAACTTCCGCGGCACGCCGACCGGCATAGATGTCATAAAGGTGGCGGAGAAGGGCATTCTGCCTTTCATCGACACCGGCGTGGCGCACAAAAAACCGGGCGTAGGACAGGTGGGGGCGGGGGTTCTGTCCGCTCCTCCGGAGCCTTTCCGCAAGGCTGTCGAAGGTCTCGCAAAGTTGTTCTAGCAGTTGTACCACGTCTTTAAGCCCTCCGCCTCACGGCGGGGGGCTTTGTTTCAGGTCCAAGAGGCCCATTCGGCAATGGGACATAAAACTTGGGAGACTTGGGCCCATTGAATGCCTCATGGCCGTCAAATTTAGCTAATATTTATCTATAGGCTAACAGGGGGAATATCATGATTAAATATCTTCTTCTTATTGTTTCTTTCGCTTTCGGCGGAGCGGCTTACGGGCAGACGCCTTTCGACCTGGACCGGGTGGCGGACGAGTCCGTCCTTTCGGACATTGCCTCCGATACGATACGCAAGGATGTGTCCGGCGTCGAGGCCGTTCCGGCGACGGAGCACGGTTGGGGCGTTCCTTACGCGCTGACCGGTGTCCTCTCGGCGCAGGAAGGCAAGGTAACGCTTAACACCGCCGACGGGCGCATTTTTCTGCTCTCTCTTGATTCCGACAAAGCCGCCAAGTTCAATGGTGAGACTGTTTTCGTGTCCGCCATGGCCCGCGCTTCCGACAATCTGGCGCTGCTTAAGGTTAAGCACTTCTCCCGTGCCGCGGTTTCGCAGGAGGACGTGGTCGTTCCGTTCAAGGCATCGTCAAAGCCGCCTTTTCTGGCCGGCACGCGCGCCGACGGTTTTACCGTCGGCAATGTGCGCTGGAATGTTCTTGGCGAGAAGGGCAAGTTCATTTCCGACTGGCGCAACACCATCGTAAAGCCGGAACTTGCGGACAGGGTTTATTTCATAAAGAAACCGTTCAACCCGGAATGGCTGGCGGCGCACGCCCTCATGATGGTCACCTTCAAGCCGGGCGGTCTCGTGGACGCGCAGGGCAATCAGGCCAAGGGTCTTGTGCTGAGCATCGAAGCCTATCTCCGCGAGGGGCAGAATTACTCCCTGCAGGCCGGTCTTGGTAGGAATTTCTCCATAATATGGACCATGACCACCTGGGAAGCCTATGTCCGCAAGACCTGCCTAGAGGACAACCAGCGCCTTATCGCCTATCCCGTTCTGCTCTCGGCTGAACAGAAGCAGCAGCTGGTCAAGGAAATAGTCGCGCAGGGCACGGTAAACCGCGAGGGAGAGTACTACAACACCCTGACCAACAACTGCACGAACAATCTTGTCATACTGCTTAACCGCGTAATCGGGCCGGACAGGGCCATAAATCTGTGGCGCCTGCCCAATCTGGTCTACAACTTCAAGGCCACCATGCCGACGCGCACTCCGGCTTACCTTATCAAGCATGGCCTGTTGGGGAAGGAACTGCCGCCGGTGACTTCCAAAAATGCGGAAGCGGCCGTCAACGGCTTCTGATTCCCGGTTTTTACCATAAAAAAAGGAACCCGCCGCGTCATTAGCGGCGGGTTCATTCACCCCCAAACACGACCTTCAGGCTTTCGCTCCTGAAGTTGTTTGGCTAAAATAGTATAAACCTATACGTCCGGTTTGGCAATGGGCCAAAAAGGTTAGCCGGATTGTAATCCATATGAATCTCAACGAATTCTGGGATATCACGCCCCAAAAAGTGGCAGACCTCAAGGCCCGCATAGCCCGCCTGGCGGTCAATCTTTCCGTCATAGAGGAGCAGTTCGTCAAAGGCGGCGGCAAGGGCGGCCAGAAGATAAACAAGACCAGCAACTGCGTGGTGTTGAAATATCCGCCGCTTGATATCGTGGTGCGCTGCCAGAGGGAAAGGCGTCGTTCCATAAACCGCTTCCTTGCCCTGCGCGAGCTCGTGGACAGGATAGAGATGCGGGTTTCCCCTGAAACTTCAGAACGCATGAAGGAAATTGAGCGTATCCGCAAGCGCAAGCACCGTCATTCGCGCGGCCCTTCCGCCGGGGGCGGAACAGGCTTCCAAGAGCCTATCTAAAATCTCCGTATTCCGCTGCAAGCGCCGCTCTTGTCCCGATACTTCGCGGTCTTCATGCTGGTCTGCGCGCCTCAACTTGCTACGTCTCATGTCAAAATCGACGCTTTCTCTGCGAAAGTAGATTTTAAATGGACTCTAATTCCCATTTTTACGTTTCACGAAAACAGCCCCTCCCTTCGGAGGGGCTGTCTGTTATCTGATATTTAAGTACCGGGTGTTATTTCGCTTTTACGCCCACGGTGACGTTTTTGAAGCGCGCCGGGCTTGAGGCGTGTGTCATGCGGGCGGTCTGTCCGGGCTGTCCCTTTCCGCAGTTCACCACTCCCTGAAGCTTCCAGTGTTTGTGGTTGCAGATGGCGTCGCAGGAGTTCCAGAATTCCGGCGTGATGCCCTGATAGGTCGGGTTTTTTACCATGCCGGTTATCTTCCCGTTTTTCACCAGCCAGCCTATCTCGGAGCCGAACTGGAAGTTGAGGCGCTTCTGGTCTATGCTCCACGATTTGTTGTTGTCCATTATTATGCCGTTCTTCGTGGATGCTATCAGGTCGTCATATTCCCAGTCGCCGGGCATCAGGCTCAGGTTGCAGATGCGGGTTATGGGTATGCTGCTGTGCCCGTCGGCGCGGTTGCAGCCGTTGGCCCGCTTGAGACCTATCTCGCCGCAGAATTCGCGGTTTGTCATATAGCCGGACAGCATGCCGTCCTTCACTATGTGCCAGCGCTGCGCGCGCACGCCGTCGTCGTCATAGCCGCATGTGGCCAGTCCGCCGGGCAGTGTGGCGTCGGCCACAAGGTTGACTATTGGCGAGCCGTACCTGAAGCCGTTTTTATACTTGTCCGTAGTGAGGAAGCTTGAGCCTGCGAAAGATTCCTCATAGCCGAGCACCCTGTCCAGCTCCGAGGCGTGGCCAGCCGATTCGTGTATCTGGAGCGCGAGCTGGTTGCCGCCTATGATGAGGTCCATCTTCCCTTCGGGACACTGGGGGGCGGACAGCAGGGCGATGGCCTCTTCCCTTACCTGTTCCGCGCGCTCTTCCATACGCAGGGCGTCTATGAATTCGTAACCGACCTGCTGCATGTTGCGCCCGTTGCCGGCCGGGAAGGAGCGTTCCTGTATCTCCCCGTTCTCCACGGCGTTGCAGATGCAGCCGCCGCCGGTGCAGAGCGTAACCTGCTCGATGCGGGTCCCGTCGGTGGTGGCCAGGTGCTTGCGCACATGGTCGTAGTCCATGTAGGCGATGGAGCTTTTTATGCGCTTGTCCTTGCGCAGGATTTTGTCCACGGCGAACAGCAGGTCCATCTTGGTCTGGAGCGAAACCTGGAAGGGGTCTATTAGGAAAGGCGAAACCCATCTGTCTTGGTAGGCCGGTTCGGGGGCAAGGCGGACGGCCTTGCTTTTCAGAAGGGAACTGGCTTTCGCTATCTCTATGGCGAGGCCTGTAACGCGTTCCACCTCGCGCGGGGTAAGCTCGTTCGATGAGGCGAAACCCCACGCGCCGTTGACCAGCGCGCGCACGCCGAAACCAAGGGAATGGGAAACGTCCGCCGCGGCCACTCTGCCGTTCTTTACGCCAAGACCCTGTTCCTTCTTTTCCACGATGCGGATATCCCCGAAGTCCACCCTGCGGGATTTTAGAATGTCTATGGCTTTTTCGCAGTAGTCAAACATAAGCTCTCCTAGAACTCCGTGCCTGAGGAAAAATGGAAGTCGCGTATCTTCATGGCCGGCACATACATCTTCCTGCCATAATCGGACTCCGTGAATTTGAGGTCGGAGGAAAGCTCCTCCACCCTGTTCAGCGCGCCCACCACGCTTTCCGTCATGCGCATGTTCTTGATGGGGTAGGCTATCTCGCCGTTTTCTATCCAGAAGGTGCCGTTGCGCGTCATTCCCGTTATGTCCACCGTCTGGGGACGCAGCATATTTATATAGTGGAGCTGGGTGACGAGTATCCCGCGTTCGGTGCCCTTTATGATTTCCTCAAGGCTGCGCTTCCCGCCGGACATGGACATGTTCATCGGGAAAGGACTCCAGCCGCTTGGCTGGGGCAACGCGTGTCCGGTGCTTTTCGCGCCCTTGCCGAAATCCCTGGCGCTCAGCCTGTCGTGCAAAAGGCTGGCTGTTACCCCGTCTTCGGAAAGCATGACCTTCTGCCTGGGCATTCCCTCGAAATCGAACGGCATGCCGGCCATCGGGCCATCCAGAGAGTTGTCCATGATGTTTATGCCCTTGCCGAAAACTCTCTGGCCCAGTTTCCCGCAGAGAAAGCTTCTCCCTTCCAGATATGCCCTTGCCGAGAAGCCCATGCTGGTGCAGATAATGAAGCTTGCTGCCGGGCAGTGCTCAAGTATGACGGTGTAGCGTCCCGGTTTTATCGCACGGGGTTTGCGGGCCATTTCAGCCTTTCCTATGGCCCGTTCCGCCACCTCTTTGAAAGGGATGTCCCCGAATTTGTGGGAGACGCCGAAGGCCACGCCGAAATCCTCTCCGGCCTTTACCGTGGCGTTGAAGTTCGCTTCCGTTCCCCTGTAAGTCTGGAAAACCCCGTTGGAATTGCCAAGCGTGACGCCGTAAACTTCGTTTGAAATAATGCCGGAGGCTTTCAGTCCGCGTTTTTTGCAGGCATCCGCCAGTTCGCGCACCTTCATACCGCGCTGGGCCGGCGTTATTTCCGCGGTGGCCTGGTCGAACACCCCGGGGGCGGTTTTCGGGGTTTTCATCGGGGAAGCCATAGGCAGAAGCTTTTTATCCGGAGTCTGGGCCTTCATTATTTCAACGGCCTGGTCCACGGCGGCGCTGATTTCCTTTTCCCCGGTGTGGTTCAGGCTTGCCAGCCCTATCTTACCGCCTTCCTGAATCCTTATGCGGATGTTCAGGCTGCGCTCGCTGACGTTTTGTGAAATCGTGTTTTCCGCGAAGCGGGTAAGGGAGTTCTCTCCTGACATTATCAGCGCCTCGGCCTGTCTGCCTTTGGCGCGGCTGAATACTATGTCGCAAATACGCCTGTGCTGTTTTATTTCGTCCACCGTGGCCTCCTGTTGCCGGAATCGCCCCCCAATGATTTGTTGAGAATCTGGACCCGGGACGGATTCCTACGCTAAGCATAATATACATTAATTCTTTTCCTGCTGTACCCCGCTAAGAGCCCATCTAAAACCTCCTTTCGTAGCGAAAGCATCGATTTTGACATGAGATACAGCGGGCCGAGGCGCGCAGGCCAGTAGGCCTGTAAGCCGAAGACCGCGAAGTATCGGGGCAAAAGCGGCGCTTGCAGCAGAATACGGAGAGTTTAGATGGGCTCTTAAAAGACGGCGTGATTTATGTATCATTGTGTCATGCGGATTAAAGTTTTCGCGCTTGCCATTACGCTGATGTTCTGCGGTTTTATCGCGGGTTCGGCGGTGTTTGCCCAGAGTACCCCTGAAGGCCGGACCATAGCCGCAATAAACATTACGGGAAACCGCACCAGCGCGGGGGAGATATTGCGCCGCATACCCCTTAAGAAAGGCGGGGTCTGGACAGCCGCGGGGGAAGCGGCCTCCCGCCATGAGCTGCACGAGATGCGCATATTCCGCAGTGTCGCGATAAAGTCCCGCTATGACGATACTGCCGGGGGAGTGGTGGTTGATATCGAGGCGCGGGACGGCTGGTATCTGGTTCCCCTGCCGTTCTATATCTCCAACGACAGCGGACAGGGCGGCAGCCTCATGATTGCGGCCGGCAATATTTTCCGGCGGGCGGAAACACTGCTCCTGTACGGCGCGGTTTCTGGCAGCACGAGAGTTCTGATGTCCGGCGTCATGATAGGCGACTATTTCTTCAGCGCGATAGGCGCACGGGAGGAATATACCGAAAAGCTTTATTCCGACGGCGCTTACAATACCAACAGTTTTTTCGGCTCCGCAAAGGATAACCCCGAAAAGTTCGGCTATCCTTACGACTCCTATACCCGCAAGACGGCGCGGCACGTTTTCGGCGTGTCGCGCAAATTCGGGGACAGCCACCGTCTGGCTTTCGATTTCCAGCAGCAGAAAGTGGATTATTCCAAACCCCAGCCGACCGCTCCCTCCGAACCGGGACAGCACAACATCGCCAGCGTCAAATACAGATATCTTTCAAACGTGGACGCCAACACCGGCACGCATACCGCCGGTTCATTCGGTTCCATATTCGGGCTGGGCCTGTCCGACCTTGAGGAGCAGCTCAAACCTTTGCCCCGTGTCAAGGTGTCGCAGATTTATGAGGCGCAGTTTTCAAACAGCGGACGCGCGCTCGGGTCCGACTACGATTTTTCGGAACTGCATATGGGGTGGACGGGGCTTTGGGAACTGCCGCAACGCCATGTGGCCCAGCTTAAGGTTTACGGTATCAAAGGCTGGGACAATCCATACAGCCAGCTTATACCCACCGGGCACGCCATCGGCTTGCAGGGCACCTACGCGCGCGAATGGCGGGGGGATAAGGCTCTTGGAACGCTGGCTTCGTTCGCCTATTTTGCCAGCCGCAGCAAGCTGGGGCTTATGGCTCTGGAGCCTTTCTTCGAAAACGGCTATGTCTGGCGCGGCGACGCCCTGTACCGCCAGACCGGCATAGGTTTTAACGTCTATTACCGCTTCTGGCGCTTCCCGCTGCCTATAGGGCTTAATTACACCTACAGCCTGGTTGACCGCGACAGCCAGGTCGCCGCCACGGTCGGTTTCTCCTTCGGCGGCACATTCACGTTGCTAGTGCAACAAAAGTGTTGAAGACCTCTGCGGGTGTCCTGTAGCCCAAACATTTCCTGGGCCGATTATTGAGCCAGTCCTCTATCTCTTGAACCTGCTCATCGCTTATCTTAGCGAAATCCGTTCCTTTCGGCAAAAACCGCCGGATCAAACCATTCGTGTTTTCCACAGTCCCTTTCTCCCAACTGTGGTACGGCTCGCAAAAATATGACTTCGTTCCCAGCACCGCATTGAGCTGACAATGCTCGACATTTTCAAGCCCATTATCGTAAGTTATGCTCCTGCGCAGCCTAGCGGGATACGCTTTTAACATCCATTCCATTGCCGCGCGCGATGCGCAAGCCGACTTGTCGGCTATGCGTTTTATTCGCGTCAGCCGCGCTACACGCTCCACGCACACCTGCAATGCCGCCACGCTTCGGCTGGATACCATCAAATCATCTTCCCAATGCCCGGCTTCCGTGCGTGCGTTGATTTCCTGTGGCCGTTCGGCTATCGAAACCCGACTGGGAATACGCATTTGCCCGCTTTTGCCGTGTCTTTTCGGATATCGCTTTTTGTGCCCGCGCACAAGATAATATACGAGGTGTGGCGCTTCGTTGTATATCCACCGATAAATGCTTTCGTGGCTGATGACTTTGCCGCCACTTTTGCGGTTTAACCACCCGGCGGCCAGCTCCGGCGACCAACCATTCATCAGCAAAGCTTCTATATCGTGTCGCAAAGCGTAGGTTTTAAGCCGCTTACGCTTATGCGCTGTGTGACGCCGCACTTGCGCACGTCCCTGCGCCTTGTGCGGCAGATATTGCCCTCGCGGACCGTTCCGCTTTAGCTCACGGCTTAATACGCTATAATGGCGTCCCAGCTTCTCGCCGATTTCACGCAATGTCCATCCTTTGCTTCGCAGTATCGCCAGTCGGTCGCGTTCTTCTTGGTTCAGATGTTTATAACTTGCCATGCCTGCTTATTCTACCGCAGGCCTTCCCATCTTGTTGCACTAACACTTTGAACTAGCGGGCAATTAAGCTAGAATATCCTTAATATGAGAATCAGACCGTTTTTGCGCGCGGCCTTGGCCGCGTTGTTTTTGCAGTCGCTGTCAGTTATCTGGGCGCAGGACAGCGGCCTTGAAGGCAAGACCATTTCTTCAATAAGCGTAACCTGCAAGCGCACCTGCCTTACGGAGATACTTTCTCGAATACCGCTGAAAAAGGGCGGCATATGGACCGCCGCCGGCGAGGCCGAGACGCGCCGCGAACTGCATGACATGGGCGTGTTCCGCAAGCTGGAAGTGAAAAGCCGCTATGACGAGGCGTCAAAAGGCGTTGTCGTGGATATAAACGCCGACGACGGCTGGTACGTGCTGCCGCTCCCGCTGGCCACTTCAGGCAGCAGCGGCGGAGGTTTCGGCCTTATGCTTCTGTCCGGCAACCTGTTCAAGCGGGCCGAGACGGTATTCCTTCGCGGCAGCGTGGGAAAGGACACCAAATCCGCGATGGGCGGGCTTGCCACGGGGAATTGGTTTTTCTCTCTGACAGGCGCTAGCATGAGCAGCGCGGAAAACCAGTATGCCGATGGGGCCTATAACGTGTTCGCCGCCTCGCCTGATTCCGCAAAGGTGGGCCAGCCGGTAAACTGGTACACCCGCAAATCCGAGCAGCACAGCCTGTCCGTATCCCGCAAACTTAACGACAATCATACCGTAGGCGTCATGTTCTCCCAGTCGAAATACACTTTCAAGGACGCCGCTTTCCCGATACCGGACGAACCGGGCCGCCATAACGTGCTGGGCCTGAACTATACCTATACGCACGAGGGCAACGGCGGCATATCCAAGCAGGGGGGCGGGATGGGCGTCATTTTCGGTCTCGGCCTGTCCGATTTGGAGGAAAGGCTTGGCCGTCGTCCGAATACAGGCACGCTTCAGGTGGTGGAGGCCAAAGGCTTTCGCGCGGGCAACTTCGTCGGTTCGGAATACGACTATTCAGCCCTTCAGCTTGCCTGGCGGGGCGTTTGGGAGTTCGAGCGGCGGGACAAGCTGGCTTTCCGCGTGAGCGGCGTTAAGGGCTGGACGCTGCCGTTCACCCAGCTCGTGGCCACAGGCCCCAACGTGGGACTGCGCGGTCAGTACCGCCGGGAATGGCGCGGCGATCAGGGCGCGGGGGCTACCGGTTCCTTTTCTTTTTTCCTGAGCCGCAGCAAGCGCGGCCTGCTGGTCATGGAACCTTTCGCCGAAGGCGCTTTCGTCTGGAACGGCAACACCCGCTATAACCAGACGGGCGCTGGTGTAAATTTCTATTACCAGTTCTGGCGCTTCCCCATGCCGCTCGGTCTTGGCTATACCTGGAGCTTCAAGGACAAGGAAGGCGTATTCTCGATGGCGGCGGGATTCGCTTTCGGAAAATAAAAATGAAGGAAGACCTTCCTGAACTTGTGGCGCGGTGGAAAAAAGCCCCGGCGGATGAAAAACCCTCCCTGAGGGCCCAGGCCGTAGCGCGCATAAAAGAGGCCGAGGCGGCCCTGATGGATGCCCGGGCCGCCGTAAAATACTTTCTTGAGCCGGAACCCGTGCGCGCCTCATCCCCGCATCCGGCGGAATATTACTGCTTTCCCGTGCTCGACTATTTCTACCGCCACCCGCAGGACGCGGAATCCTCCCGTCCCGCCCTCATGGAACTGCTGTGCGAGGCCGTCTCGCCGGAGCTTGGGTTGGCGGACCTGGCCCGTGTTTCCGGGGGGCAGATGCGCTGGCAGGCCGGTCTCAAGCGCGCCATCTCCATGCTGACCGCCAGAAAGATGCTGGTGTTCAAGCCGGGGGCATCCGGCCGCCTTACCGATTACGGCATGCGTTTCTATATGTTCGCGAGGACGCAGTATGTAGTGCGGACACGGTCCTCAGGCGCAATCACAACCAATTTCAAGGAACTTGTCAGGCAGTATCACCACGTTTTTGGCTCGCGCGGGAAAAAATGAGCCTGCACGGGTGGAGCCTTTCTCCGGCGGAAGCGATAAGCCTTCAGCGCAGGCTGGCCGGGAGCGTTGTCCTGTCCCCTCTTCCTAAAATTCCCCGCATAATAACAGGCTGCGACTGCGGTATAAACCTAAAGGCCAATAAAATCGCCGCTTTCATGATTTCGTTCTCTTTTCCGGAGCTTGAGGAGATTGAACGCGCCGTTGCCGTCCGTCCTCTGGAATTCCCCTATGTGCCCGGTCTGCTTTCCTTCCGCGAATGTCCGGCCTATGTCAGCGCTTTTTCCCTGCTGAGAGAGCGTCCGGACGTGCTGATGGTGGACGGGCAGGGTCTTGCCCATCCGCGCCGTCTCGGGCTGGCGTGCCATCTGGGGCTTTATCTTGATATTCCGTCATTCGGGGTGGCGAAGTCGCTGCTGTGCGGGGAGTACGGAAAACTTCCTGAAAGGGACGGGGCTTCCGCGCCGCTTGTTCATAAGGGAGAAACCGTGGGTTCCGCCCTGCGGACGCGCAAAGGGGCAAAACCGCTTTTCGTGTCGGCCGGAAACCGCATTACTTTGCCCGAAGCCGAGGCTCTCACTATTGCCTGCTGCGACGGGCACCGCCTGCCGCTTCCCACGCGCCGGGCCGATTCGCTCGTGCGGGAAACCGCCCGGGGGCTTTGATTAACGCGCGGCTTTTTCCTTAAGCTGCGCCTTGCCGCCCATCCACGACAGCACTCCAGCCGAGGACAGCACCAGCACGCAGCATATCACCGCGAACTTGAGTCCGTAACGGTCAGACACCGCGCCTATTATGGCGGGGGAGATTGCGTCCCCTAGCGCGTGTATTATGAAGATGTTCGCGGCAAAGGCCATTGAACGTATCGTTTCGGGCGTGGAATCCACTATCGCGGCGTTAAGCGGTCCGGAATAGGCGAAGACCAGCATTATCGCGACGAAGAAGAGAGCCACCGCGGCCGCCAGCCCGTTAGCCAGGCAGGCCGCCACCCCGAAAGGTATGCTGACGAAAAAGGCCCATGTCGTCACGGTGAAGTTGGCCGCCGGGTCCCGCCTCTGAAGCCTGTTGGCAAGCCACCCTCCAAGCAGCGTCCCCGCCGCGCCGGCCACTACCGTTATGGCCCCGAACAGCATGCCGGCTTTGGCCACGTCCAGTCCCAGATAGCGGTTGAAGTAGCTGGGCATCCACGCCGCCAGCCCGCCCAGGGAGAACGTGGAGGCGGCCATCGAAAGCGAAGTGTACATGTAAGGCTTGTTTTTGAAGAGGACGGCGTAGTCCTTCAGCTTCGGGGCGGAAGCCGCGGTCTTCCTGCCGTGTTCCGAATCATCCAGCGTGAACGCCATCAGGCCGAGGAGTATGCCCGGCACGCCGACTATCATGAAGGCGTCCCGCCAGCCGAACTGCCGGCCCAGCCAGCCGCCTAGAAGATAGCCTATCGCGCTGCCCATCGGCAGCGCCATGGTGAAAAGGGACATGGCCATCGAGCGCCGGGACACGTGGAATTTTTCCATCAGGTAGGCGGGGGCCATGGTCATGAAGCCGCCCTCTCCCACGCCGACCGAGGAACGGGCGCAGACCATTTCAATGTAGGAACATACCTTGCCTGACCACATGGTGGCAAGGCTCCAGACTATGGTGCTCGCGCCTATCCAGACGGGGCGGCGTGTCCTGTCGCCGAAATAACCGGCTATGGGGGAATAAATCGTATAGACAATCATGAAAACCGACCCCAGCAGCCCCAGCTGGGCGTCCGTCAGGTTCATGTCCGCCTTGATGAGCGGAAAGACGGCGAACAGGGCCTGCCTGTCTATGTAATTGCACAGGTTTATAAGGAAAAGGAGTGTGAATATGCGCTTTATGCCGGGGGTGCCGAACAGCGGTTCCTGCTGGCCGGCATTTGTCTCGGTGGTGTCGTTCATGCTGTCATTCTAACATTTTGGCGGACGGGGAAATAAAAACGCCCGCCGTGCGGGCGGGCGTTTTCAGTTTGAAGATTGTTTCTATTTTGTCCAGACGGCGTAGCGGTCGCCGGAGGCGGCAAGGGTCCAGCCCTGCCCGGGGGGATTCCAGTCCCAAGAGCTGCCGAGCTTTACCGCCACCTGCTGCTTCTGCCCGGTGACGATGGCCGCGTAAAGGTTCTGCTGGGCGGCGGCGATGTAGAGCGGGCTGGTGTTGGTTATGCCGGCCTGGCGGCGGATGTCCACAAGTTTCTGTATCTGCTTCTTGTAGGTGTCGCCCAGGTCGAAATAGTGCGCCCAGAACACGCAGGGAATGCCGGGGTGCGTAAGTATGTAGGCGTAGCCTATCACGCGCTGCACGCGGTATTCCGTGGAGGAGTTGGACATGAAGTTGACGTCGCGGGGGGCCGTGTCGTGGTTGTCCACGAAGGTGGTGGCCTTGGCTGGCCACCAGCCGATGAGGCCGGAGGCGCGCCCGCCGTCGTTAAGTATCTCGTAGTGGCCGGATTCCGCCGCGTTCACGATGTTGTAGCGGGTGGTGAAGTCGAAAGCCGAGGAGGCGTTGGCCTTGCCGTTGGTCTGGTCAGTGGTGTCTATCCAGTTGACCAGCGTTTGGCGGTTGGTGTCGTAATATTCTCCGACCGAGTATTCCGGCGCGGATACGCGGTTATAGTCCGCTATGTGCCCGCCCCAGAAGCCCTTCACCATGTCATAGCGCCAGCCGTCGAATTTAATCACCGTGCGCAGGTACTGGAGGTAGCGCATGGTGTCGGTCTGCACTATGGGGTTGCGGTGGTCCAGGTCGCGGCAGCCGCCGTCGCCCTGTCCTTCGTCGTAGCTGGGGCTTTTGCCGTTGTTGGCTTCGGAGGATTTGCCCGGCCATTCGTCGTCCTGCACGATGACGTAGGTCGGCCAGTCGGGATTCTTGAAATCGGCCCAGTCGCTCTTTCCGTTGCGGTGGTTGAGAACTATATCCGCTATGACCTTGACGCCGTTGGCGTGCATGGCGCCGATGGCCTTAATCATGTTGGGCTGCGTGCCCCACTGCCCGTTGAAGTTGTACCACTCGTTGGGGTAATAGCTGCCGTTCGCCGCGGGCGGGAACCATATGAGGTTGAAACCGGCCTTGCCTATTTCCGGAGCCTTTTCCGCCAGTACGCCCCACCAGCCGTTGGGCGGGTGATACCAGTAGCTGTCAGCGAACCAGTGAAAGCCCTGCAGCATTATGGCGGTGCTGTTCGGGGAGTCGATGCGCTTGCCCGTCTGGGCGAGAGGGGTGATGGAAGAGGGGTCGTATACTTCCTTTACCGCCGAGGATGCGCTCGGTATTCTGGTTTTGATGTCGCTTATCTGGCTGGAAAGGTCCGCCCCTGCCGTGGCAGCGGCTGCCGACCCTAACGAGAAAATGGCACAAAGAATCGCGTTTGCGGCTTTACGCATAGACTGTCCTCCGCGTATTTTGCAATAGAATAAATAGGTTTCTCACCTGACCTCCCCTAATATAACACATATTAATACAACAAGTCACGGCTATAGGGCCTGTCCGGGGTATGGGCCTTTGGGCCCAGTTTTCGGGTGGTCGATAAAATAAAACGGCCCCGCTTGCGGGCGGGGCCGGCATTTCAAGGTTTGTTCTGCCGGGGCTAGTTCAAGCCGAGGCTTTTTACGAAAGCCTCTTCCTGCGGGTCGCGCCCGAGGAAGTTCCTGACCTGCTCAAGCTCGTCTATGGTCTTGCCGGGGGCGAGTATGCAGTCCCGGTATTTGCGGCCCACTTCCGGGTTCAGTATTCCCTTTTCCGCGAACACGGAGAAGATGTCCGAGGCCAGCATTTCGCTCCACATATAGCTGTAATAGCCGGCTTCATAGCCGTGTATGAGGTGGGAGAAGCTGGCCAGCGGATTGGTGCCGGGCGTCATGGGTATGAACGATACTTTCTTCATCCACTCCGCGTAAAGGGCTGTGGGGTCGGAGGTCGGTTTGGTGTGCAGCTCTATATCCACCATGCTGAAGAAGAGCTGGCGCAGATTCACAAGGCCGCTGTCGGCGTTCTTGTCCGCTATGAGGCGGTTTATCAGTTCGTCCGGCAGCTTCGAGCCGTCCTTGTAATGGCTGGAGATTGTCTTCAGGACTTCCGGATACCAGGTCCAGTTTTCCAGCATCTTGGAGGGCACTTCCACATAATCGCGCGAAACGCTTGTCCCGGCGAAGCGGGAGTATTTGGACCGCGTGAACAGGTTATGGGTTACGTGGCCGAACTCGTGGAACAGCGTGGTTACCTCGTCATGCGTGAAGAGGGAGGGTGTTTCCGGCGTGGGCTTCGGGAAATTGGCGACTATCGCGGCCGCGGGCGCGCGGTAGGAGCCGTCCGGCATTTCCTTGCCGGAAACCATGCCGAAGCAGGCCGCGTGCTTGTACTTTCCCTCGCGGGGGAAGAGGTCCATATAGAAGTAGCCGACAAGGCTGCCGTCGCCCTTGTTGACTATCTCGTAAGGGGTAACGTCCTGATGCCAGACCGGGATGTCCGACTTGCGGAATTCCACGCTGAAGACCGTCTCGAAAACGTTTATGAGGCCCTTCATCACGAACTCGAGGGGGAAATACTCCTTTATCTTTTCATGGTCCACGCCGGCTTTGGTTTTGCGGTAGCGGTTGTTCCAGTAGCGCCATTCCCAGGCGTGGAGCAGGTTCTCTCTTGAGCCGGATTCCTGCCTCTTTAGGGCTATGCGCTCCTTGAGCTCGGCCTTGGCTTTCGGGCGCAGCTTCTTGTTAAGGCGTTTGAAAAATCCGTTAAGCAGGCGGGGATTCTTTGCCATGCGCTCTTCCAGAACATAGGCGGCGTAGGTCTTGTAGCCGAGCAGGCCGGCAATCTGCGCGCGGAGCTGTATGACCTCGTTGAAAATGGCCGTGTTCTGCTGGGCGCAGCGGTTGTTGAACTTGAACTCCAGCCGCTTGCGGGCGTCGCCGCTGTTGGCGTTGTCCATGAAGGGCACATAGTCGGGATAGTCCATGGTCACTATGTATTTGCCCTCGGCGTCTTTTTTGAGGCCTTTCAGGTAGTTCTCCGGCAGGCCCTTCATCTCCTCCTGTGTGAGGTGCAGCTCGTCCTTGAAGTCGCGGAGGTTCTTGCCGAAGGCAATCTGCAGGTCGGACATTTTCTTCTTGAGTTCCTTGAACTTCGCCATGTCCTCGTCTGAAAGGTCGAGGCCGTTGCGCTTGAAGTCGAGGAGGACCTTGTCGTAAAGCCGCTTGTCCAGCGGGGAGAGGGGGTTCTTGCGGGTGTTGACCGACTTCAGCGCCTGATAGAGGTCGCGGCGGGTTAGCAGCTCTATGGCGAATTTCTGCACTGTGCTGGCAAGCTCGGTCGAGGCGTCACGCACGGCCTTGTCGGTTGAGATGTACGCCAGCATTATGGGCATTTCCACCGCGTCGGAGAAATCGTCCCCCGCGCTTTCGTAGGCAAGAATGGTGTTTTCAAAGGTGCGGGCCTTTTTGTCCATGGCTACTATGGCGTCTATCCTGGTGTTGAAATCCCTGATGGCCGTGTCCTTGAGCTGGTTTATCTGCTCGGCTGTATGGGTGAAATTGAGCAGTTTAAGGGTGTGGTTCGCTTCCGCGGTTGGCATGGATGTGCCTCCTTGAGATGATATGGGGTCAAAATCGCGCGGCATGAAAGGCCGCTACCGGAATTATAAAACATTTCCGGCCCCCGTGGCCGTATCCTTTCCTTAAAACCTTCAATGTTTCATCAGTAGCCGGAATATGTTTTGCCGTCCGCATGGCTTTGCCGGTTAGATTGAATCCTGAAAATCAAAAGAAGATTTCGCCTATTTTCAGGGTTTGACGGGGATATTGCTAGTGCAATTTATATGATTAAAAGTAATTAACCGCTTCGTGGTTTTGGCCGACATACAAGTTTTGACAGTTATGCTAGACTGTGCGTGAAAGGGGATAGAAACTCTCAATTTTTTATATTACACCTGATGGGTTCTAAAGGCCCCGGGTTGTTTTCAGTTTGGGAAATGAAGAGGAATTGCATATGAACAAGTTTTTAGTGCTTTGTGGATTGCTGGTGTTTTGCGCCGGTTCCGGCTATTGTGAACGTACGCAACTTGATTCCTTGCTTGAGCAGGCTGTTGCCTGTTCAACACCAAGTCTGGCGAACATCGGGCCGTGCCGGATGATAGGAATAGATCTGGCGATACTTGGACGGGACAACCCGGAGAAATTAACTGCCGGTTTGAATACCATTGATTGTGGTAAGAAGGTGATGACACTCACGGCTTTCCAGTATCTTGGGGACCCTGATACTCTGAATATAAAGTATTTCGCCACTTTTGCTTCTCGAAATCGCGGGGCAAGAGAAGACTTGCTTTTATTGTTCATACATGTCCTCTCTGGAATATACTCTGACAAAAGCATGGCAGCCCTGAAAAATGCATCTTCGGATTTTAAAACTGCACGTTTGAAAGCCGAAACATATGTGGGCATGGCGGCGCAAGGGTCCATGTTGGAATCGTTTCCTTTAGGGCGTGATGCTTCAACTGACACGTTTGTCCGGGCAAGTATGATTCGCGCGCGTGCGCTCATGGGCGAGGATTCCCTAGTTAAGATCTGGCTTAAATCCGCGCGCGAGGAAGGCATTCCCGGGCTGGAAGGGATAGAGCAGGATTTGGCATTCGGGCTTTTCTTGAGCAAAAAATATCCAGAGCAACCGGAGGCTCCTAAGAATTTGGAAGATGAGATGAGGCTCATCGCAAATGGTCAGTATGATAACCCCACCCGTGGGAGTCCCAAGGCCATAGAGAAGTTCAAGCTGGAATACGCCTACGAGCTTGCGGTAAAGACGCAAAACAGCGAAGAGTGGGACTGGGCCTTCGGTTTTTTATCGAGTCATCCTCTGAACCCGAAATATGGGAAGCGTTTGCGAGATTTGGCTGCCAAAGCTGTCAGCGAGGAGCACCGGCGTCAGGCGGGCGAGTTGATAGCATTTTTCGACAAGCGTACCAAAGAGCTTGAGGAGCAGGAAGCGGCAGCGAGGGCGGAACGGAAGAAACGCACGCCCGAGATGGTGATGGAAATACGCGTGAACGATTTGATGGAAAAGCTTGTTTCCTGCACAAAGCGATGGGTTGGATACGATTGCATGTTTGTGAAGGATGAGTTGAGTATGCTGGGAAAGCCTGCCTTGCCATACATAATTAAGAAGGGTATCCATCATCCCATGGAGGGGGTGCAGCAACACACCGTGGAAGTGGTGGGTCAGATTCCAGATCCGGCAAATGTGGAGATGCTTGCCGGGATTGTGCTCAAGTCCACAAATACCTGGGTGCGTGTGGCGGCTGTTAATGCTTTGTCTGGAATCCATAGTGAAAAAAGCTTTGCAATTATACGGGACAGCCTTAGGGATGAAAATGACTGGGTTAAGTTGCATGCCGCAATAGCATTGGCGGCGTATGGTGACATAAGCGGCAGGGATGTGGCTATCAATCTAAGCGATCTCAAAGACAAAGATTATCTGTATCCCATAATAAAGTGCTTGATTTTAGTGGCTGATGAACGCAGTTTGGAAGTATTGGAAGATTTCAGAAAGCGGAAGCTGCTCCCATCCTACATGCCGCAGAATGAAATGATTCTTAAAATAGTTAAGGCGCGCGGCAAGGTGGACCCCGATCACAAGATGTCGCCCGAGCAAGTTGTGGCCTTTGATTTACAGCGTGCCTATGAGATTGCGGCTGAAGGTCACGACAAAGAAGGAGAGTGGGCGATATTGTTTGTTGCAGGCTCTGCGAAAGGAAACCCGATGGCGGAACGCCTTTTGGAGAAGCTGAGTTATAGCCAAAACTTCGCAGTATCCGCGCTGGCGTCAGAAGAGTTGAGCAACTTAAGGAAATTGCGCAAACATACTAAGGAGAAGCTGGATGAGCTGGGTAAATAGGGTTTATATATTGTCCCAGCGAGGGGAATAGTCTACCTATATACAACTCGTCAGCAAGGACGAAGACGGCTGGAGTTATTTGAGCTTCAGAGGGGCTGATATCAGATAGGTTCTGACATCGTCCAGCAGGGGGGAGCAACTCTTCAAAAACTAAACAGGACTTCAGCGTTGTTTGCTGAAGTCCTGTTCATTTGGCTTGGCGGTCTCAATACCCGCGCAACTTGCGTTTTGTGGCGGTTATATTCCGGCAGTGCTTGGCAAACGCCCGCGATTCCTTTTTAAGCAGCATCCGCTTTTTCGCGTCGTGCTTGGTTTCGGTCAGGAACATTTCCCTTTGCATCTTCCGGTAGTTTTTAAGCCTTGCTGGGGGCAGTTCTCCGGCGGCTATCGCCTCCTGCACGGCGCATCCGGGTTCCGATTCGTGCGAACAGTCGTTGAACCTGCACCGCGCCGCCAGTTCCTCCACGTCAGGGAAAGAACTGCCCAGTCCGTCTTCTGCATACTCAAGGCAGAATTCCCGTATTCCCGGCGTGTCGATTATCTTCGCTCCGCCAGGCAGGATATAGAGCTGACGCGAGACCGTGGTATGCCGGCCCCTGCTGTCGTCTTCCCGCACCTCCCGCGTGGCCGCCATCTCGCGCCCGCACAGTCGGTTAAGCAGCGTGCTCTTCCCGACGCCGGACGAGCCCAGAAAACAGCATGATATCCCGCCCGCCAGAAGGCGCTCCACCGCTTCCACGCCCTCGCCAGACACGCCGCAGACGCAGTTAACGTCCACGCCTGGGGCGGCCTGCGCCGCCGCGGAGAGCTTCTCGTCCAGCTCCGCAGGGCCGCACAGGTCCTTTTTGGTGAAGATGACGGAAGGGACGGCGCCGCTGTCCCATGCGGCCACAAGCAGGCGTTCAAGCCGGGCGATGTTATAGTTTCCGTCCAGTCCCATCACTATGAACACCTTGTCTATGTTCGCTGCTATGGGCTGCGCGTCTTTGCCGGTCCAGACCTCCTTGCGCAGGAGTATGGATTTGCGCGGTAGTAGCGCGTGTATTACGGCTTTTTCCCCGTTGTCGTGGAGTGTTACCTCGACGTTGTCCCCCACGGTGGGGAAATCCAGCCTTGAAACTGCCTCTCCCATGAATTTGCCCGTAACCTGGGCTGGCAGGTCCTTGCCGTCAAGGTGGACGCGGTAAGCCTGCCTGTGCTCGGCTGTTACCAGAGCGTGCATTGTTTGGTTGTCAGTCATTGTCATTCCATATTGATAAAGAGCGGCATGGCGTTCCATGCGCGGCCAGAGGCGTGCAAACGCCTGCGGCCGGGAATAAACCCGCGCCCCTGTTATCTAAACGGAATGGAATGTGCTAGATGGACAAGGAGGCGCAGTGCCTGCTCTTGAAAACAATCTCCGGCATCTTGTAAGCCTCCTTTAGTTTGGTGTGTGCTACAGAAACATTATAGCATTCCCGCCCGCGTTTTGTCCGCTGGCGGAAGCCCTGTCAGCTCCGCTATTTTTTTGTCGTGAAAAAGGCATCAGGATAAATCTATCGGCAGAGTATTTAATGGTTTATCCCCTCGGACATAAACATCTTACAAGGATTGGCCGTGATTGACGGAGCAAATCTCATATTACCATGCCGGACAAATGGAAACGCCCCCTCGCGGGGGCGTTTTGTCTTGCGATAACGGCTGGTTCAGGCGGCGGGTTCGAACTCATCCTTGCCCACGCCGCAGGCGGGACAGGTCCAGTCGGCGGGCAGCTTCTCGAAGCTGGTGCCGGGCGGGATGTTATGGTCCGGGTCGCCTACCGCGGGGTCGTACACATAGCCGCATACCTTGCATACGTATTTTTTCATTGGCTGGCTCCTTGTCGGCCTGTCTGGCAGGCCCTTATTTTTGTTCCGTCTTGCCGGCGGTCTGCTCCGGCGGTTTAAAGGTGGTGGCGTTGCGCGGGGTTTTGCCCTTCATCACATGATAGTAATAATCATATGTCAGCGGCTTGCCCTGCGCCAGCAGCTTGCCCTTCACAATGTCGCCTATGAAAAGCGTGTGCGTGCCCACGTCCACCGTCTGCTTAACATTTACTTCAAAGCATGATATCGTGTTGTCCAGCACAAGCGGCGAGCCGGTAACCCCGGCCTCGTGCCTGACCTTGGCGAATTTGTTCAGGTCCCGTCCGCTGCGGAACCCCCACAGCCCTATGACTGTCATCGGCGTGCCTTCCGCCAGCGTGCAGACGCTGTACGCTCTGCTTGCCGCTATCAGTGAGTGGGTATGGTTGTTCTTGTGGATGGCCACCGCCATGCGCGGCGGCTCCGCCGTAACCTGAAACACTGTGTTCGTCAACTGACCGTTGAGCTTGCCTCCGTCCGCGGCCGACACCACATAAAGCCCGTAGGTCATGTCGAAGAGAGAGTTTACCGTTTCCTGATCTATCATCTATGCCTCCTTCAGCGCTTTCGAAAGCGTCTGTCCCGCTTCGTAACATTTCATCAGTGCGGTCTCGTCCGGCACATACTGGACTTTTATCGGGTCCTGCACGGGCTGGGTTTTCATTTCGTTGAGTATCGCCGCCACCTGCGCCACGGCTTCGCCTCCCCAGCCGTATGAGCCAAAGGCCAGGCTTTTCAGGTTTTTCGGCTGAAGGCTTTTGACGTAGGTCAGCGTATCTGCCATTGTGGGAAAGATATTCCGGTTGAGGGTGGGGCTGCCGGCCGCTATGGCCCCGGCGTCAAGAAGTTCGGTTATTATGTCGCTGCGGTGGTGGCTTTTCAGGCACATCACCTGCGTCCTAGTCCCGCCCGCCATAAGGCCGTCGGCTATGGCGGCGGCCATTTTCTCCGTGCTGTTCCACATCGTGTCGTAGACCACTACGGCCCTGTCCTGCGGCTTCTGGGTGGCCCACTTTACGTAGAGGTCCACTATGGACGTCAGGTCCTTGCGCCATATGGGGCCGTGGTCGGGCGCTATAATACGCGGCTTGATGCCGGAGGCCTGGAATTTCCTGAGGAACGCCAGCACCATGTCGGAGTAGGGCAGGACTATGTTGGCGTAATATTTCTTGGCCTCATGGTGCCAGTCGGGCGATTCGTCGTCGAAGCGCTTGCCGGAGGCCAGGTGCATGCCGAATATGTCGTTTGAGAACAGTATGCCTTCCCCCTGCAGGAAGGAGACCATGCTGTCCGGCCAGTGCAGCATGCGGGATTCAAGGAAGGAGAGCTTGTCGCCGCCTATGTCCAGCGTTTCGCCTTCCTTTACCGCCTCTATGTTATATTTGTGATGGAAGTGCGCGGCCAGAGCCTTGACTCCCATCGCGGAGGCGAATATCCGCTCGGGCTTCATGTCCTCCACGGCGCGGCACAGGCCGCCGGAGTGGTCCATCTCCGAGTGGTTGGACACTATTATTTTGACGTTGGCCGGGTCCGTGACCGAGGCCACGCGGGCGTACATCTCGCCGTAGAAATTGGACTTCACCGTGTCTATGAGCACGGGTTTTTCGGCCATTATCAGATAGGCGTTATATGTGGTGCCCCTGCTGGTAAGATAGCCGTGAAAGTCGCGCACCCCCCAGTCAATCGCGCCGACCCAGTATACCTTGTCACTTATCCTGACTGCCTTGTGCGGTAATTTCATTTGCCCTCGATGCCGAAACTATTTGAAACTGCGGCGGGCTTTCTCGAGCGTCCGTATGTGGGACAGCTCTTCCCGTATTATGGTGTCCAGCCTTTCCCTGCCTTTCGGCGACGGCACCGCTTCCTTCATGCTGAGATAGAAGACTATGCTGTCTTTTTCCGCGCCAAGCGCCATTTCGATTATGCGGACGGGAGTCTCTGAGCCGGTCAGCAGGCCGGCGGGGTCCTGCGCCGGGAAAACCTGCGCGTCCGCGAGCGAGGCCAGATACGCGGCGTTGTCCCCGTCCTCCGGGGAGAACGGCATTTCCCGTTCCAGCGCGTTCATATCGTCCAGCAGGAAGCGGAAATAAGCCCGGTGTTCCCTCTCTGCGTTGGCGAGGGCCAATAGCAGCTTTTCCGCGGCGGGGTCCCGGACGAGGCGGGCGGCCTTTTCGTAAAAGGCCGCGCCGTTCTCCTCAATCCTGACCGCCATCTGCAATACTTCCTGGGCGGGGAAAGGTTTCATGGTCAGGCCTTGCCCCGCTTGCCGAGCTCCTTGTCCATCATCACGAGCCCCGCGCCGGATGAGCCGATGCGCTCCAGCTTCTGCGCGGCCTTGGAGACGCTGTCCTCCTCCTCCACCTGTTCCTTTACGAACCACTGAAGGAATTCGGCGGCGGCGTGGTCTTTCTCCGCGTGGGCCAGGTCAAGCAGCTTGTTGATGCAGGCGGTTATGTGCTGCTCGTGCTTGACTGCGGCCTGGAATATTTCCAGCGGGTTTTTCCATTCTGCCTTTGGGGCCTGCATGGCGCCGATTACCGGCGTGCCGCCGCGCTGGGCTATGTGCTCGAAGAATTTATGGGCGTGGGTCTGCTCCTCTCCTTTCTGGACAAGCATCCAGCCGGCCATGCCGTCATAGCCGTTGGCGCTGAACCAGCCCGCCATCTGATAGTACAGCCCGGCGGAAAAAAGCTCCTCGCCTATCTGCGAGTTGAATGCGGCTTCCATCTTTTTGCTGATCATGGCGTCCCTCCCTGTGTTTTTCTAAAGGGCGGCCTTGGCCGCCTTGAGGACTGCGTCGTAATCCGGCTCCGCGCTCACATCCTTAACATATTGAACATAGCGCACTATGCCGTTCTTGTCCAGCACGAAAATCACACGCGCCAGCAGGGCCCATTCCTTAAGATAGACGCCGAACGCCTTGCCGAACGAGCCGTCCGCGTAATCAGACAGCGTTTTGACCCTGTCCACTCCCGCCGCGCCGCACCATCTGGCCTGCGCGAAGGGCAGGTCCCGGCTGACCGTGAGGACCACCACGTCGCCGGAGAGCGATGCCGCCTCCTTGTTGAAGCGGCGCGTCTCTATGTCGCAGGTGGGCGTGTCGAGCGAGGGCACGCAGGACAGTATCACCGTTTTCCCCTTGAAGGAGGACAGCGCGACCGGCGACATGTCGTTTGCCGCTAGTGTCGCCTGCGGGGCGGGCATGCCGGGCTTAAGTTCCTCGCCCAGCAGCGTCAGCGGCGTTCCCTTGAAATTGACCACGTCTTTCCTTTCTGTCATGGCGAAAAATTCTCCTTTGCTTGTTCCGCCGCCCCCGCTTTTGCGGGGGACGTGCGGAGAGGCGAAATTACCAGTTCTCGCCCAGCACTTCAAACCAGGCCTTGGGATGGGCGCAGGCGGGGCAGGCCTCGGGCGCCTTGTCCCCGGTGTGAAGGTAACCGCAGTTGAGGCAGCGCCAGGTGACGGGCTTGTCTTTTTTGAAGACCTTGCCGCCCAGAATGTTGGCGCGCAGGTCGTTGTAGCGTTTCTCGTGCTGCTTTTCCGCCACCGCTATGGCTTCGAAGATTTTGGCCACGGCCTCGAAACCTTCCTCGCGCGCCACCTTGGCGAAATCGGGGTACATGTGTTCCCACTCGTGCTTCTCGCCGCCGGCCGCGGCCTCGAGGTTTTCGGTCGTGGTGCCCACTTTGCCGGCCGGGAATGCCGCCTGTATCTCCACTTCTCCGCCCTCGAGCAGATTGAAAAGGCGCTTGGCGTGTTCCTTTTCCTGGTTTGCCGTTTCCTCGAATATCTGCGCTATCTGGATGTAATCTTCCTTGCGCGCCTTGGAGGCGAAATAGGTGTATCTGTTCCTTGCCTGCGATTCCCCCGCGAAAGCGGTGAGAATGTTCTTCTCGGTGCGTGTTCCCTTAAGAGATGCCATTTATTCTTCCTCCTTTATATGATGTCGCTTGGCTCCAGCCGCAAAAGTATAGCGAAATGGAGCGGTAAGTAAAAGTGTATCCAACTTAATAGAAGTTGTCAATACCCTACTAAAAAGATACCATTTATGCCGTCGAGCAGATTTCTCCGGGGATTTTTTTAAAGGATGCTTCTCTAATTAAAATAAATTATAATCGTATAAAGAAACGGCTGATATGGAGGACCTGTGAAAAAAGCTGAAATGCCGGTGCTGTTTTTAGGGCACGGAAGTCCCATGAACGCGGTGGAAAACAATGCGTTTTCCAGCGGATGGCGTGCCCTTGGAAAGAGGCTGTCCCGCCCTTCCGCGATACTGTGCGTCTCCGCCCACTGGCAGACAGCCGGGACTGCTGTCCACATATCTCGGACGCCGCGCACCATACATGATTTTTACGGTTTTCCAAAGGAACTGTACAGCGTGACATACCCTTGTCCCGGCGCGCCGGAAATGGCCGAGCGTGTCCGCGGTCTGGTCCGCCGCGCGCAAGTGCGGCGCGACATGGAGTGGGGGCTGGACCACGGCGCGTGGTCCGTTATCAGGCGTTTATTTCCCGGGGCGGATGTCCCCGTTTTCCAACTGAGCATGGACGAGGAGCAGCCGGCCGCCTTTCACTATGAACTTGGCAGGGAGCTTGCCCCGCTGCGCGACGAAGGGGTTCTCATGGTAGCCAGCGGGAACATAGTCCACAATCTTGGTCTCATGGCTCAAGCGGCGAATGCCGCGCCTTACGACTGGGCGCTTGAGTTCGATGCCAGTGTGAAGAAGCTGCTCGAGTGCGGCGACGACAGTCCTCTCATAGCTTATGAGAGCATGGGTGGCGCGGCGGAGCTTTCCGTCCCCACTCCAGAGCATTACTGGCCTTTGCTTTATGCTATGGGCATGCGCCGCGGCGGGGACAGTGTCTCCTTCCCGGTGGAGGGGATGGCGCACGCCAGTTTGTCCATGCGGTGCGTTATGTTCAGCCGAGGTTCAGCCGTTTCCTGAGGTCCGAGAGGTCTATCTCGTCCCGGATGCCGAAGCGGGTGAGGCAGAAATCGTATTTTACCGGGTCTTTGGGACTAACGGCGGCGAATCCGCTCGTTATTTCCAGAGCTGTCTTAAGGTCTGCCTGATTGCGCTTTGTAAGGCAGAGAGCCTTCCCTATCCGGTGCATATGCGTGTCCAGCGGCACTATAAGAAGAGAGGGGGAAACCCCGTCCCATCCGCCCGGGTCCACGGCGTCTTTCCTGACCATCCAGCGCAGATAGAGGTTCAGCCGTTTGAAGGCGCTGCCCCTTTCCGGATTCGGCATGAGTGTTGATATTTCTCCGCCCGCTTTGTACAGGCGCCTCGCGAATTCCGTCTGAGCGGTACATACGTTCCCGCAGTTATTGGGCAGGCAGCCCATGAAGCATCTCTCCAGACTGCCATGCTCCTCCCGCAGTTTCTTCATGCCGCGCAGAAAGTTGGATAATTGCCCGCCAGTGGTAAAGCGGTATTTGAACGTTGAGAAATCTTTCCTTATTTCCGCTTCCCGCTTTTTCTCCAGATAGGAGGCAGGACTTTTGCCCATGGCGTCAAGCACGGCTGCCACGGCCTTCAGTATCTGTTTCACATTCCCGTAGGCAAGTGACGCGGCTATGAGCCCTGCCGTTTCCCTGTCTTCCGGCGCGGGATACTTATAGAGGAACTCTAGCGGGTCCGGATGGACGAATTCGCGCCTGTTATAATGGCGGTACAGGGCTTCCAGGTCGGCGTGGGCGCAGGCTGGGCCGGTCATTTTGCCTTGCCCGAGCTGGCCGGCTTTTTTGCCTTCTGTTTTACTGATACAGAAGGTTTTTTCGCATCTGCCTTTGAAGCACGTGGAACAAGCTCCAGATATTCCGCCAGCGATATTCCGCCGTTTTTATCCACATCCTCAAGCTTGAACATTTTTCGTCGCAGTGCGTCGAATTCCGCGCGGGTGACCTTGCCGTCGCCATTGGCGTCTGCCGCGCGCGTCAGCGCGACGGCGAAAACGGAGTATTCCTTCCGCGTGGCTATGCCGTTCCTGTCAGTGTCGATATACTTGAAGGAAAAGCTGAATGGTTTCCGGTATTGCTTTGTCGCTGGAACTTTTTTGAGGTCCGTATAGTAAATCGCGGCGTCCGGCGCGGTGAAGAATCCCTTTTTTGCCCGGTCGATGCCGTCGAACATCCAGGCCCGGTAATCCTGGGGGGTCATCAGCCCGTCCTCGTCCGGGTCGTGCAGCTGGAGCTCCCCTACGCCGAGGGTGTTGAAGTCCAGTTCGTTCATGTCCCGGCTGATGAGGGGGCCGTCGGGAGCGGCGACCTGCGCTGCGGGCGCGGGTTTTTTTACTGCATCCGCCGCGTATGCGGCGGAGCAGGCGGACAGCAGAGCCAAAGCAAGCGGTTTGAGATACATGTGGGTATTCTCCTGAAAAGGGCCCTTCCCATAGATGTATGGGGATTGTAAAGGGCCCGTGATAAATATACCATTTTGCTATGCGATTACGGGATCTGCTTCAGGGGGCCGAACTTTTCGGCGGTGCCCCCCTGCCGGAGATGGAGATATCCGGTCTATGCGTCGACTCGCGCCAGGCTGGACGGGGGGATTTGTTCTTTGCCGTGCCGGGCGCCCATGTTGACGGCAACTCGTTCATAGCGGCGGCGGCCGAGAGGGGGGCCATAGCCGCGGTGTCGGACCGCGAGCCGGACGGACATTACCCGATACCCGTTGTCGCGGTCAAAGACCTGGCCGACGCGATGGCCCTAGCGGCGTCCCGCTTCTTTTCCCAGCCTTCCATAAGCCTCAAGACCATTGGCATAACCGGCACCAACGGCAAGACAACCACAGCCTATTTCCTTGAATCCATACTCGCGCTGCACGGCCTCAAGCCGGGCGTTATCGGCACGATAAATTACCGCGTGGACGGGCAGGTCATCGCGCCGGCCATAAACACCACGCCCTATTCCATATATCTGGAACGCCTGCTGGCCCGGATGCGTGACGCCGGGGCCAAGGCCGTGGCGATGGAGGTGTCTTCACATTCCCTGTCCCTCAAGCGGGTGCAGGGCATATATTTCGACGCCGCCATTTTCCTAAATCTCTACCGCGACCATCTGGATTTCCATAAAACGCAGGACGGCTATTTCGAGGCCAAGATGAAGCTGTTCGAAATGCTTGGCCGCTCCAACCCGAAAAAGAAACGCTTCGCCTTCATCAACGGGGACGACGCGCGCGCCGGGCAGGTTCGGGACGCGCTCGACCCTGCGGTGCAGGCCCATACGTTCGGGCTGGGAGAGGGTAACATGTGGCGCGCGACCGGCATACAGGATTCCCTCGACGGGGTATCCTTCATGCTGAACGCGCCGGAACATCCTCCCGTCGCGGTGCACCTGCGCCTGTGCGGACGCTATAACGTTTACAACGCTCTGGCCTCCATATCCTGCCTGTCGGCGATGGGCCTCCCGCTCGAAACCGTTGTGCGCGGGGCCGAACGGCTGGAAAGCGTTCCAGGACGGCTCGAGTCCGTCCGCCTCGGTCAGGAGTTCCACGTCTTTGTCGATTTCGCCCACACGGAAAGCGCGCTTTCCGCCGTGATAGACAATCTGGCGGCATTCCCGCACGGGAAGATATACACCGTCTTCGGCTGCGGGGGGGAACGCGACAGGGGCAAGCGCGGACCCATGGGCGTGGCGGTCTGCTCCAGGTGCGACCATGCCTTCATAACGGCGGACAATCCCCGCCGCGAACCGCTTGAACAGATAATGGGCGATATAGAGGCCGGTCTTAAAGAGAAGGGCCTTTCAAATTACACTGTGATACCCGACCGGCGGGAAGCCGTGTTCGCCGCGCTGAAGGCCGCCGGAAAGGGCGACATAGTCATACTGGCCGGCAAGGGGCACGAGCGCGTGCAGATACTGAACACGGGCTCCGTCAGCTACAACGACAGGGAAACCGCCGAAAGCATTTTGCGGGAAATACTGGGTATATAAAATGTTCAAACCGGAAGATTTCAGCGGTAAACGCGCGCTGGTGCTGGGCCTAGGCCGTTCCGGCCTTGAGTGCGCGAAGCTGCTCTCAGGAAAGGGGTTCGACGTTCTGGTTTCGGAGCAAAAGGCCGTCTCCTCGTCCAAACCGGAAAATTCGCGCATAACCATTGAGACTGGCGGACATTCGGAAGAAGCCTTCAAGTGCGGCTTTGCCGTAAAAAGCCCCGGCATATTTCCCAAAAGCCCCATCATGACGCGGCTTAAGGACGCCGGTATCCCGGTTTTCAGCGAAACGGAAGTCGGGCTTGCCTTCTGCCCTCCGGTGCGGGTGTTCGCGGTAACAGGCACCAATGGCAAAACCACAACCACAACCCTTGTCCACGATATTTTGACGCTGTCAGCCCGCAAGGACGGGTTCAGTGCCCATGTGTGCGGAAATATAGGCATACCCCTCTCGTCCGCGGCCATGACCGCCCGTGACGGGGACATGATTGCGCTGGAAATATCCAGTTACCAGCTTGAGGACAGTTCCTTCTTCAGTCCGGAGTCGGCCTGCATACTGAACGTGACGCCGGACCATCTGGACCATCACGGCGGGATGGAGAACTATATCTCCGCCAAGAGAAAGGTGTTCTCTTCGCAGAGACCGGACGCTTCGTGCGTATTCAACGCCGAAGACGAGATATGCGCGAGGCTGGCCCGTGAATGCCAATCCGAAAAGCTTTTTTTCTCCAGCGTTTCCACTGACAAAAAGCTGAACGCCGTTTATGACGGGAAGGACATCATATTCCGCTTCGAGGGAGAGGAATTCCGCATCGCTCCGCCGAAGCTGCCCGGTCTTCACAATATAGAAAACGCCATGTGCGCCGGTCTGATGACGCTTGGGCGCGGCATATGCCTTGAATGCGTGCGCGAGGCTTTCGCCTCTTTCAAGGGCGTGGAACACCGCATAGAGGATGTCGCCGTCGTAAAGGGCATGCGTTGCATAAACGATTCCAAAGCCACCAACGTGGATTCCACCCTTGTGGCGCTGAAGTCTCTGACCGGAGAGGAAAAAAACATCTGGCTGATACTTGGGGGGCTTGATAAGGGCAGCCCATACGCTCCGCTTGTTCCGCTCATTAAAAAGTCGGTGCGGGGCATACTGACCATAGGCGACGCCGCCGCGAAGATTGAAAAGGAACTTGCCGGCGTTGCTCCGATTTTTTCCTGCGTGACGATGGAAGGGGCGGTGGACAAGGCCCTCCGTGACGGGGAACGGGGCGATATACTCCTTCTGTCGCCCGCCTGCGCCTCCTTCGACCAGTTCAAGGATTATGAAGAGCGCGGCCGCGTCTTCAAGCAGATAATCCGCGCCCGCTCCGCATGAAAGGCAAACAAGCTTCAGGTCCGGTTTGCGCTGTTGCGCTCGCTTCCATCGAGATTGAATTCGGAAATATAAGTAAAAACCGCCGTGCAATTTTGTCCGCCATCGGCTCCGCCATTAAAAGCGGGGCCGATGTGGTTTGTTTGCCCGAGTATTGCTCAAGCGGATATGATTACGGCAATGAATCCGAGTCAGTAGGCTATGCCGAAAAGCTTGCCGGTAATGCGTTTGTCGCGAAACTCAGGAAGATTTCATCTGAAAACCGTATCGACATTGTGATTGGCTCTCTGGAGAAGCTGAATGGCAGGGTTTATAATGCCGGTCTGTACATAAGCGGCGGGAAGTTGCTGCTGAAACATCACAAGATACGGGAAGGCGGTCCCGTTACTCCGGGTACAGAAGTCGTTGCCGTGAAGACGCGTTTTGGCCGGGCCGCGGTAATCATATGCGGTGATTTATTCACTCCCGCCGTAATAGACAAACTGATAAGACTGAAGCCGGATTTCGTGTTTATGCCAATGGACAGGTGCCTGCATTGGATGGCATTGTGCCGAAATTATAAAACAGCTTGTGAAAACGGTTGTTCATCCGATAAAAAGCGCCTTTGTTATGAGCGTGGATTCCGTTCCTGGAAGGATGTCTGGACCTCCCGCAGCAGAGGCGAATATGCCGCTGAAGTCAAAAAGTACGGGGTGGAAACCTTCATTGTAAATGGACTTTCTTCCAAGGGGCACAGACTAGCCTGCGGTGGCGCAATGCACATAAGCGGGAATGGAACTATTCTTGACGAAATTCCCTATGGTAAGTCGGGTATTATCATTGTAAGGACCGGTATTGCCGGGGACGGAAGCAAACCGCTAGAATAACCCCGATGCTTGACTATGATTCCAGCCCGCGACGTCATATAAACATTGCCATCATCTACCTGATGCTTGGCCTGACGGCCATTCTGCTGGCCAGTGTCTTCGCCTCCCCAGATTTTCTCGGCGACGAGCGTTACTGGAACAAGATAGCGTGGCTTTGGGCGCAGGGGCATCCTCCCTACAGCGTCATAGGCGACAACAAGCTGCCCGGCATTTTCTACATGCATCTTTTCTCCAACTGGGTCCTCCCCGGCAATCCATTTTTTCCGCGCCTTATAGCCGTCCTGCTTCAGCTTGGCGGGGCTCTGGCGGTCTACGGGATTACGTGGCGCATTCTTGACCCGCGTGAGCGATTGTGGTGTCTGGCCGCGTATGTGGCCATAATAGGCACCCCTTCCACGGATGTGGGCAATGGCGGCACCACTGAAGCTTTCATGCATCCTTTCAGCGCCCTGGCGTTTTTGCTCTACAGCCTGAGGAGAGGGGAGAAGGAGGATTTGCGCGCCTCTGCATTTGCCGGGCTGGCCATGGGCATGGCAATCTGTTTCAGGCAGTCGGCGGCCACTTCACTGCTTGCGCTGATGTGCTGGCCGCTTCTTGAACACGGGTTGCGGCGGGGGTGGAAGGAATCTTTAGCGATGCTTGGGGCGGCAAGTGTCATAAACGGGCTAATCGTTCTGCCCATACTGATGCAGGGAACAACCATTGCGCAGTTTCTGGATGCGATTAGCACTAAGACCAGTGTCGTGCCGGACTCAGGTCGCGTTCTGTTCGTTAACTGGTATGTGTGGCAGGAGTGGGTCTTACCTCTGGCTTTCATCGGCTTCATGCTGTGCCGCAGGCGTGAGACCTGGCCTTTTCTTTTGTGGCTTGCGGCGGATTGTCTGGCGGTAAACGTCACCGGCAACTATTTCTCCCACCAGTTCAAGCAGATGGTTCCATCTTTCGCCGTGTGCGCCGGGCTGGCAGTCGCCTCCGCCTTCAGGGAAAAGTCTCCATCTACCCAGTATCGCATGCTGATGGTTCTGGTGACGCTGTTCTTTATTCTGGATGCGGTCCTTACAGTCCTGAACCTTAACCGCTGATTTTATGAGAGGGGCAGGAAATCTGCTTTTCGAAATCAGCGCAGCCGCCGCAGCGCACTTTCCATATTCTCCCGAAGTTCTGATGAGCAATGCCAGTCTCCCAGGCAGTGCTGCTCCAGTGCCGTTCTGTACGCGGTCATGGCTTCGTGAGGGTTGTGTTCCAGCTCGTAGAGTGACCCAAGGCTCATATATGCCGCCATGTTTGTCGGCGACATCCTGATTGCCTGTTCAAAGTCGCTTCTGGCGCTGTGGTTGTCGCCCGCAAGCGCAAGCGCCACTCCCCTGTCCACATAAAATGATGAGTTGTTTGGATAGGCCGCTATTGCCCTGTCCAAATACCGTACCGCTTCCCGGTAATTTCCGTTCGCCTGCGCCAGCAGTCCCTTGGTGTGAAAGCTGACGGCAGGGACAAGTTCGCATCCCACTTTAATGTCGGCGAAAGTCTTGCTGAAATCTGCCCCCTGCGGCAACAAATCCCCTAGGACCTTCCTGTACGCCGCATTATTTCTGTCCAGTACTTCACAGGCCCGCGTCAGCGCTGTTTTGTCATTTCCTGTTCCCAGCAGGTCTTTTGCAAACCTGTCCAGTTCGGCGCGCGTGGAGGGTTTTGTCCCTGTCTCCGGACATACGCCTGGCGCATATATGCCGTATATGGAGCAGGAGTTGTGTATGGTGTGCCCTATCCGGTTTCTAACATTTTCCGGCAGTTTCGACATCCCGTCTTCCAAAGAATCCTTATAGCTGCTTTGGGCAAGAAGCATAAGGGACGCATTCATGAGCATTTCCCTGTCGGTCGCCGCATATCGCACATAGTTGGTGCTTTGCACTTTTCCACTATAGGAGAACAGAAGGCTGCGCGCCGTGTTGACGGTGTCACTTTGCGCCGCATGGTAAATCAATTCCGGGATGGAATTCGTTTCCAGTCCTTGCGAGGTTTTGCCTGCGCCGATTCTGGGCGATGTGTGCTGTCTGGAATGTGCCATTCCCGCTTTGTACTTGTCAGGAGAAAACTCTGCCTGGGCCAGTTGCTCCCTGAGCCATTCGGACTGGGGTGTCCACTTAAGACGCTCTCTTATCAGTTCTTCCCGGTTGCTTTGGGCGGGAGGGCGTGCCGCAAGTAATTTGGCCGATATCCAGATTCCGAACGAGAACAGCGGGGCAAACAGCAGCAGCGCGCCAATGGTTGCCGTGCGGTTGCACTCTGTTTTCATGGATTTAGGAAGGAAATTAGCAAAAGCCGCGGCGGCCAAAATCGCAAGCAGCGGCCAAAGCGGCTCAAAATAACGCTCTTCTATGGACATGAGCAGGTATGTGCCGCCAAAACATACGGCGGTCATGAATACCGCGATATAATCCCGCTGTTTCCTTCTGAACAGAAAACCGAGTGCCGCCGCCATAAATAGAAATGGATGCATTTTGAACAGGGCGGCGATTCTTAAAAATAAAGCCGTTACATATGCCAGAGGATGTGCCAGTATATGCTGTGCGGCCCATAATATCGCGCTCTGGCCGGATTGAATGCCTGCAAGGTCCAACGCGCCGCCTTCAAGGGTATATGTGGAGCCCAGCGCTGCGGCCACGATATTCAGGGCCGTGCCGTTTCGCTCGAACGCGACGAAATCGCCATATATTTGCCGGTTGTATGCAATCCACGGAACAAGGACAATGCCGGTCGCGCATATGAGCGGCAGGCTGCGCTGTAGAAAGGCGCGCCCGCGTCTGGCTCTTTCGGCTTCAAGCAAGTCAATCATCGCTATGGCAAATGGGAGCAGAAATAGAACCCGCCGGTAGAGGAGTCCGAACCCGATGGCCAGTCCGAGCGCGATATTGACTGTGCGGCTGTATGTCTTAGCCCGGGCGGCGAAGAGAATGGCCGCAAGCAATACCGCCAGGCTGAATATCGGTTCCGTGGAAACTATCTGGCGCTGAAGGATTACCGCCAGCGCGCCGGCCGGCCATCCTCCCAACAGCAGTCCTCCGCAAAAGAGCGCCAGTCCCGTTGCTGTATCGCACAAAAACACCAGCAGGGCTTTTCCCTCCGGTGTCATATGATAGCGCAGCAGGGCTTCGAATACCGATTTGACCGGCATGTGGGTTTCCAGCGGACGGAAGCTCGCCGGCAGATTTTGAAGGAAGACCTCCCCGGTGGAGGCATAGAAGGCGGACGGATTTATGTTTTGCGGCCAGATTGCGGCCAGAAAGGCCGCCGCCGCGAGCGTCAGGGCTGACAGGGCGGCCGGTTTGGTCCAGGCTGGCAGCGGCTTCTGTGCCGCCGTGTGTATTCTGCTGTTAAGCCTCGTCTTGCCTTCCGGCATTTCCCTATCCGGCCAGAGCGGCTTTTATTCCGTCCAGTATGAACTGGGCGGCTATGGCGGCAAGAATAAGGCCCATGATGCGAGTCACTATGTTCATGGCGGTGGGGCTTATCTTCCCCGCCTTTCTTATTGCCAGATAAAGTATGGCGTAGGATGCGGCGGAAACGATGATTATGGAGAGTATCAGCACCGCCTGATGAAGCAGCGAATTGCCCTTGGAGGCCAGCAGTATGACGGTGGTGATGGCTCCGGGGCCGGCAAGCATGGGGATT
>Ga0209016_1000619_pt1 | contig 39294 bp, 37 predicted proteins | sample EPASupsiteSAE305_FD_187265 | JGI IMG/M metagenome (GOLD analysis project Ga0209016, IMG submission 187265) | Bioremediated contaminated groundwater microbial communities from EPA Superfund site, New Mexico - SAE3-05 (SPAdes) (version 2) | ecosystem: Environmental > Aquatic > Deep subsurface >... | reverse complement strand
GTACTTAGACGCCCTAGACATTCACCAGCTCAATACGTACCATAAGGCTAAAGAACTCAAAACTTTAGAAACTGATTTTGTGGTGATTACGAAGATCTCTGATTCGAGTAAACGCATTACAGGTAAAAATAAATGGATTTGTACCGAAGATGATCTTTTTGGCGAAGATGATAAAGAAGTTCAGAGCATTGCACAGGAGCTTCGAGACAATTTTAATCATATAAAATTTCATCTCTATTTGGGCAAACAGTGCTATATGATTGAGCCTTTTTACGATACCCAAAGGCTTTACATCGTTGGAGCAGGACATGTTTCCCAACAAATAGCAGCACTAACCAAAACGTTAGGCTTTTATACTGTTATCATTGATGACAGGGATGCTTTTGCGAACAAAGAGCGTTTCCCAAGTGCCGATGAAGTGTATGTTGTCTCTTCAACCTATGAGAATTTACAACAAACGGTGCATATTCCTAAAAATAGCTATATTGTCATTGTTACGCGAGGAGTTGATAAAATCGTTTTAGAACAAGCACTCACCATGAAAGCCAAATATATTGGCATGATCGGTAGTAAAACGAAACGCAATTATGTGTACAACTTGCTTCTGAATGAGGGATTTGATCAAAAAGAGTTGGATGCAGTATGTTGTCCTATTGGTGTTTCGATTAATGCTCAAACACCAGAAGAGATTGCGATTAGCATTGCAGCAGAGCTTATCAAAGCAAGAAGAAGTTAACCTATGCAAAAGAGCGACATCGCTGTTCTTATCATCGCTGCTGGGTATTCTTCAAGGATGCATGAGTTTAAGCCCCTTTTACCTTTAGGCAAAACCAGTGCCTTACAAAGACTCATAGAGACGTATAAGACGCATGGTTTAAACCATATCTATGTGGTAGTGGGGCATCGTCACAAAGAGATCGAAGAAGTTTTAAAAAATGAGAATGTGACAGTGGTGTATAACGAAGTGTATGACAAAGGGATGTTTAGCTCCATTCAAAAAGGGCTTGGTGCTATCGATATCGATGGAAGGATAAGTGTATTTTATATGAATCCTGTGGATATACCACTCGTTAAAGGACAAAGCCTTGAGCGTTTGTTTGAAGCGTATGTAAGGGAAAAAAAAGGGGTGATTTACCCTACGTTTTTAGGACATAAAGGGCATCCTCCACTCATTGATATGAAGTATAAAGAGCAAATTCTTGCAAGCGATGGAGAAGGTGGACTCAAAAGAGTTTTAGAAGCCTTTAATGAGGATGCACTCTATGTCTCTGTAAGTGATCAAGCCGTATTGATGGATATGGATACCAAAGAAGATTATGAGACGCTCTGTGCGTATGAAAGAAGAACGGCTCCTACAGAGAAAGAGTGTTTGGCTTTGATGTACGAAAATGAGGTGGACGAGCATATCATTGCGCATTGTCAAGCGGTTGCAAAAATGGTGCAGATTATTCTTTTGGAGCTCTCCTGTACCAACGTTTTATTGGATGAAGATGCGCTTTTATCTGCGGCATTACTGCATGACATCGCGCGCAAAGAGAAAAATCACGCTGATGTGGGTGCTTTAAAACTAAAAGCGATGGGCTATGAAGCTATAGGCACTATGATCGCGACGCATATGGATATTGAGGTCAATGTAAATGCACCACTAAATGAAAATGAACTGCTTTTCCTTGCCGATAAATTGGTGAGCGAAGATGAAGCGTGTGGTTTTGAAAAGCGCTTTGAGAAGGCGTTTTTAAAGTGTGAAGGTAACCTAGAAGCACAAAAAAACATTATGAAGCGTTTGAATGCGACTAAAATGATTATTAAAAAAATAGAAAATCTAACAGGGAAAGTGTTTCATTATGGTTGAGAGAGTGTATCTGGTTCGTCATGGGCATGTCAATAATGGAAACGAAAAGCGGTATCTTGGTCGTACCGACATCTCTTTGGATGCAGTGGGGATAGAACAAGCCAAAGTGTTGCATGAGTATTTTAAAACCATTCCCATTGACGCTGTTTTTACAAGCCCTTTGAAGCGTTGTGTACAAACTACTGAAATTGTGTGCAAAGGTAAATGTGAACATTATGAAATGGTGGAAGCATTTGCTGAGATCGATATGGGGGATTGGGAAAATGTCCCCATGGCTCAGATAAAATTAGCCTATCCTGAACTGTATGCCAAAAGAGGTGAAGATATAGAACACTTTACACCACCCCATGGTGAGAGTTTTCATGATGTGGCTGGACGTGCGAAGTATGCTTTTGATGCTATTACACATCATACAACAGGTACGATACTCATTGTTGCTCATGCAGGGGTCAACAGGACAATCCTTGCCAATATATTGGGCATTTCAATCAATGAAATGTTTTGTATAGAACAGCCGTATGCCTGTGTGAATGAATTGACGTGGAATGAACAAAGAATACAATGGGATAATAAGAGAGTTTTCTAAAGAGGCTTCTAAAAGCCTCTTTAGTGATGAATATCGTTAATTTACTTTTGCTTTTTCGAGTTTTTTACGCTCGACTTTCATGCGGTCTTGGAATTTTTTACTTCTATCTTTTGCAAAAAGCTGCATATCTTCGACTTCATCCATCTCGTCCACAATCTCAACGCCTAGAAGCGTTTCAATGGCATCTTCAAGAGTAACAACACCTGCTGTTTGTCCATAGCTGTCAAACACAATGAAAAGGTGTGTTTTTCGTTTTACAAACTGGTCGATGAGGTTTGGCACAGGAAGATTTTCAGAAACCATATGCACTTCATGCGCAATGTTTTCAAGCGTAATCTTGTCATGGTCTTCGACACTTTCTTCTAGAATACGTTGGTTAAAGACAATACCCACAACATCATCTAGTGTTTCCCCAAAAATAGGAATACGTGAGTGAATATACATACGGTCATCTTCGATCGCATCTTCAATGGTTGTAGTCGCAGGTAATGCAAATACAACGCTACGAGGTGTCATAATGTCTTTGGCTTTAATATTTTTGAGTTTTAAAAGATTTTCAATGAGGTCGCTCTCTTTACTTAGAATAGTTCCCTCTCTCTCACCCATGGCAACGACAGCCATAATTTCATCACGAGAATAGTTGTGATGACTTTTTTTATTGCGCGAAATATAATTTGTTAGCAAAGATGAAACCCATACAAATGGATACGTCAATGTCACAAGGAATGAGACAAGGTATGCTGATGGAATGAGAAGTTTTTTCCAATAAATCGCACCAATGGTTTTAGGAATAATTTCTGATGCGTATAAAATTAATAGTGTAACGACAAAGGCAACAGCTGTTTGCCACTCATTTCCAAAAAGAAGTTGGGCTTGTGCACCAACACCTGCGGCACCCATAGTGTGGGCAAAAGTATTGAACGTTAAAATAGATGAAATAGGCACGTCAATGTTTGCTTTAAGCTCTTTGAGTTTTGCAATAGCATTTTCATTGAGGTCTTTTGGCAACGTTTCAATGTAAGAATTTGTGCAGGAGAGTAGAACGGCTTCTAATATAGAGCTCATAAACGTAATGATAAGCGTAAGGCTAAGATAGACAATGAGTAGGGTCATAGGATTACTCCTAGAACAGAAAGAAGTAAGCTACACGAGTCCGGTTCACTGGGGGACATTCAAAATTCCTTTAAAATAATTTATTGTGTATTATAGCATAAACCAAAAACTACCCTTTTTCAGGGACAAAAATGAGTGAAAGAGAATTCACACAGTGCCTTGTATTTTTAGGGGTAAATCCTTCTCCCTCAAACACATGCCCCAAGTGCGCTCCACAAGCATTACAGAGGATTTCAGTGCGTCTACCATCACGGTCAGTTTCACGCTTAATCGCTCCTTGTATCTCATCATCAAAACTAGGCCATCCACAGCCAGAATTAAACTTGTCATTTGATGTATATAGTGGAGCATGACAGCGTTTACAGTGATAAATCCCTTTTTCATAAAAGCTATTGTATGCCCCAGAATAGGGCATCTCTGTACCTTTGTTTATGATAACGCGCTCTTCTTCAGGTGTGAGAGGATGTAACTTCATGATGTTTCCTTATGCTAATGGTGAAAAAAGAGGCATGAAGGTTTTGTATTTTAGATAAAAAGCCTCTTTTTTTGAGAATGTTATAACACCTTTTCATTAAAAGAGGCTTGAGGTATTGAGATTAGTTCTCAGATTTTGTTAGATTTCTTAGTTTCTCAATGAAAGCTTTTTTCCCGATAAATGCAAGCATATCATTTTCGCGAATTTTATAGGTTTTTTCAACATCAAATGTCCAATTATCACGGGTTTTACATGCAATGAGATGGATTTCATTTTCGAACATGGCTTCAATGTCTTTGACTTGTTTCCCAATAAGAGATTGAGTGACTGAAAATTTAGCGATTTTGATGGTACTACTAAAGTCAACTTGGTCAATGACAACATTTCCAACAAGGTTTTCCACTAATTTTTTAGCCGATTCTCGCTCAGGATAGATGACTTTAAATGCACCCAGACGTGCTAATATCTCGCCGTGTGTCAGCGTAATTGCTTTTGCGATGATGGTTTTGTTCTCTAGTTCTTTAAGCGCCATCAGTGTTAAAATACTCGCTTCAATGTTTTCACCAATACTAATAATAACGGTATCTAGCCCTACAACACCCGCTTCTTGAAGTGCTTTGATATCGGTACTGTCTAAGATGATGGCATCTTCAATGTATTCGCTAATGACTTGGATCTTATGAGGGTCGTTGTCGATGGCGATGATGTCCATACCTTGCTCAGCCAATCCTTTTGCGATATGAAAGCCGAACTTTCCAAGTCCTATAACGGCATATGTTTTCATAATAAAATCCTTCCTTCTGGGTATTGTATATGTTTGATTTTTTCTTTACCTATAATGAGAAATCCAAAAGCAAAAATTCCCATACGTCCAATGAGCATGAGTGCTATGATGATGGATTTTCCAAAAGGGCTAAATTTTTCTGAAAGACTGAGCACATCACCATTTCCAACAGAAACACCTACAGTACAAAAAGCAGATACGACTTCAAACAGTGTTTTCATAAAGTTGGAGTGTTGGGTTTCGACCAAAATAATAGTCGTTGTAATGGCTATAAATGAAGCAACAAGGATAATCGCAGAAGAGCGGTTGATGACCTCTTGTGTGATCGTGCGTTTAAACGCATTTGGTGCTTGATTGCTAATCTTAATGGTATGAATTGTGGCAATGATAAGAACTGCAACGGTTGTAATTTTGATACCACCTGCGGTACTTCCCGCTCCACCACCAATCATCATGTAAATGGTTGAGCAAAAGAGTGATGAGTCACTTAATTGAGAAAGGTCAAGGCTGTTAAAACCTGACGTTCTAAAATTGACTGAGAGGAAGAAACTATTAAGCACGCTGTGGGATAAAGACATGTTTTTAAAAACACCGGCATTGTCCCATTCAATCGCCAAGAACAGCAGTGTTCCAGAGACAATTAAAATCAAAGTACCTACTAGAGTAATTTTAGTATGTGCAGAGAGCATAAACCGTTTATGCGTTGCTTTTGCATGAATCTCGACTAAGACTAAGTAGCCAAGACCTCCTAAAATGATGAGTAATCCTATGGTGACTAAAACGGTGAAATCTGTTTGATAGCCTAGAAGATTGTCTCTAAATGTTGAAAAACCAGCATTGTTAAAGGCGGCGACTGAGTGAAAGATGCCTTGCCATATAGCTTTATTGAAAGGCATATGTGTGGCAAAACGCATGGTTAAAATAAGCGCACCTAAGGTTTCGATGATGAGCGTAAAGAGAAAAACTTTTTTTAAAAAGTGTTGGATGTCAAGGTTGGTAGAGTAGTTAAGAGACTCTTTTGCCATATTTTTTTCATGAATGTTTAGATTTTTTTTCATAAATAAAAAGAAAAGGGTGACAATACTCATGTAACCAACACCACCGACTTGCATGAGTACAAGAATAACAAATTGCCCAAAGAATGTGAAATCTTCAGGTGTGATTTTGACAACTAACCCTGTCACGCATGTTGCCGATGTTGAAGTGAAGAGTGCATCGATAAATGCTAATTTTCCAATATGAGCAAAAGGAAGCATCAATAAAACAGCTCCAATAAAAACAACCGTTAAATAGCTAAAAAAGATAATCCGCAAGGTCTTTTGATTCATTCAAGTCCTTTTTCATGTTCATAGTGGCAAGAGAAACGATACCCTATACTAGACTCTGTTGTAATATACTCTGGTCGTGTAGAGCTTTTTTCAATTTTTTTACGCAAAGAATTGATATACGTTCTAAGATACTGCATCTCATTTTGATAACCAACACCCCAAACCTCTTTGAGGATTTGTTGATGGGGCAGGACTTTATTGGCATTTTGCATAAGATAGCGCAGTAAATTATACTCTGTTGGAGTGAGTTTTAAAAGAGCGTTTCTAAGCGTTACCTCTTTTTTTGTAAAATCAATGGAAATATCTTTACACGTAAGGATTTCGTGTGAAATGTTATGGTCTACACGTCTGAGTGTTGAACGTACACGTGCAAGTAATTCACTGGTTGAAAAAGGTTTTGTGACATAGTCATCTGCGCCTAAATCAAGTGCTGCAATAATCTCTTTTTCATCATTGCGAGCTGAAAGTACAATGATGGGCGTTTTACTCTCTTTCCGAACCACTTTGATGAGACTCTTACCATCACCATCAGGGAGCCCCAAATCAAGAATAATAAGCGTAGGGTTGTAGCTTATAAATTCTCGCTTGGCCATAGCAAGGTCATTGGCATGACGTGTTTTAAAACCATACTCTGTGAGTGAAATGGTTAAGAGTTTTGAGATAGCATCGTCATCTTCAACAATTAAGATCAATTCATTCGTTTTCATTCGTACTCTTTTTGAAGCTTGGTTGGTAATTTAGTAATCGGGAAGAGTATCTCAAAGCATATGCCATTATCTCGGTTATAGGCTTTAATTTTTCCATTATGCGCTTTTACAATACTCTGGCAAATAAAAAGCCCGATACCGCTCCCCGAGATATCTTTAGCATTTTCAAAACGATAAAATTTATCAAAAATAGTTTCCAAATTTTGTTCTTTCAGTGGGGTACTCTCATTAAAAAAAGTGATGTTTACACTTTTTTCTTCTTGTGAAATGGAAATGCTGATCTGTTTGTTTTGATTAGAGTATTTGAACGCATTATCTAAAAGATTGGCAAAAAGGCGCACCAAAAGGTTGTAATCACCCCAGAAAAGTTCCAAGTTTGGATCAACATGCAATGTAAGTCTTTTTTGGATATGCGCTTCATCAAAGTCTTGTAAAGCAACACCCAAAATATCTTCAAGATCACACCATTCCATCTTTAACTTAAGGTGTTTGTCTTTCAGTCTGGCATTGTCTAAGAGGTTGTTGATAAGTCTATGCATTTTATCGGAGCTATTTTTGATGTCATGCAATAAAATGCTTTTTGTTTCAGCACTCATCTTTTGATCTTCTAAAAGAAGTGTGATAGAACCTAAAATAGACGAAAGAGGCGTTTTAAGATCGTGTGAAAGGGTATTTAATAAAATCTCTCTAATCTCATTGGTTTGAATTTTTTTTGCTTGCGCTGTGATAATGTAGCCAACCAATAAAAAAATAGCAAAACTCCATAAGTAGATGGCATCATGGACGCTAAAGCTGTAAATAGGCGGGACATAGAGAACATTAAAAAATAAAATGGCTATCAGTGCGATTAGTGCAGTGGCATAAAAATTACCACGAAGGGCTACTACAATGATGGGAATGAGATGAATGAGTGCTATGTTGACAAGCTCTAAGTAGTCTTGAAACAACATACTAATAAGCGTAATGATCATTAAAACAATGAATGCCGTTAGAATGTAGTTGTAGCGATGGAGCAAGACACATCCTCATGATCAATTTATTCTTATTATAGAGCAGAATGCATCAAAAAGTTATCAAAATGGCTACTTTTAGGATAAAATAATTTTCCCAAATTTTAAGGAGAATGAATGAAAAATCTGAAAGGATTTAGAGGAAAGTACTTTAGCCTAGCGGCAATACTTGCTTTAAATGCTACGATTGCACTTGCGAGTGAAGGACAAAGTGTCGTAGATAATGAGAAGCAATTGTATACGCCAAAAGCAGAAGCATCCTCTGAAACAACAGAAGTACTTGAAGAAAGTGCTGCGCCTGTTGTGGTGATCTCAAAGAAGATCAAGGTTAGTGAAGTTGGTGCGCCATTTGCATCTGAAGTTTATACAAAAAAAGAGATTGATAAATCTCACTCCAAAGATATCTACGAATTTTTAAACACTCAAACCTCCGTTTCAACAATGCCAAACTCAGGAAACCCTTTTACTCAATCCATAGATATGCGTGGTTATGGACTAGGATATGGGTATCAAAATACGGTTATTACCGTAAATGGCAGACGTCTTAACAACATTGACATGGCTCCACAGCTTTTATCGTCTATTCCGATTGATAGTATTGAAAAAATAGAGATTATTAAAGGGAGTGGCTCTGTTGAGTATGGTGATGGTGCGAATGCTGGAGCAATTAATATTATCACGAAAGACACCGATGGAGCAGTCATTAAAAGCTATGTTGGCGACAATGGTTTATGGTTTGGCTCTTTAGGTATTGGTGTCAAAGAAGAAAAATTTACAATTTCAGGCTATGTGGATGACTATAGTCACAATGGATTTAAAGAGATTGACAGTAATGGCGATAAAGATGAGAGTTGGAGCCGTAACAAATCAATTAAAGCAACAGTAACACCTGTTGATGATCTTATTCTTAATGTTGGTAAATCGTTCTCAAAAATGAATGTAAATTATGGGAATGCACTGACATTAGATCAGTATAAAAGTTCTGTTTATTCAATTCCGAATCTCTACTGGGGATCAAAATTTACACAACAATACATGAGCTCAGATGTTTTAGAATATGGCTTTAAATATAAAATAAACGACAAAGTAGCCATTGAAGCGCAGGCTTTTGATGAGGATAAAATTTCCAAATTCATATCACATTATGCTACACCTTCTACTTCACGAAGTGACTACGACTATAAAAGTTATGAAACAAAAGTAAGTTACAATGAAGGCAATCTTAAAACACTTTTAGGGGTTCAAGCTTTTGATGGTGAGCGTGAAAGCAGCACAACCAATACAACAAAAGAAAATTTTGGTATTTATGCAAAAGCAGACTATGTTTTAAACAATAACACCTTTTCTATGGGTGCTAGAAATGAAAAAGTAGAATATGACTACCATAAAGCCAATGTAAATTTGCATGATGAATCTTCTTTTAATGCGTATGATGTTGGGTATAACTATAAAATAACGTCTAAAATGTCAGTATTTACAAATTACAATCGTTCATACCAAGCTCCTGATATCGATCGTTTCTTTAATGCCTTCACCGATACATTCAATGGATTTATCGAGCCTATGAAAGTCGATACGTTTAACGTTGGGTTTAATTATATCAGTTATCCTCATACGTTTAAAGCAACACTTTTTTATGCTCTGATTGACAACGAGATCTATTACAATGCATTGACTTATACCAATACAAACCTCAAAGAGACAGAAAAAAGAGGGCTTGAATTATCAGAAAAATATCAAATTCTTTCAAACCTTTTTACAACACTCAACTACACATATGTTGATACGAAAATTGTTGATGATGGTTTAGGTGGTCTTTATAATGGTAGAGAAATTCCTGGTGTTTCGCCACACACTGCTAAAATAGCAATAGGATACAATCCAATTAAACCAGTAACCTTACTTCTTTCACAAACGTATAAATCCAGAGCGTATGCTATTGATGATTTTGCGGGAACATTTGGAAAAATGGAAAGCTATCATGTGACAGATTTTGGAGCGAATTATACGTATAAAAATTACGAATTTTTTGCAAAAGTAAACAATATATTTGATGAAAAAAATGGTGTTTTTGCATCTGATGGAAACAGTATAGGTGTTAATCCTGTGAATTTTGAGCGAACCTTTATGGTTGGCTTTAATGCGAGATTCTAATGACAATTAGCCTACGACCTTACCTTTGGTATAAGCTACTCAATTCCCTCTTTTTTGGGCTTGCAGTGGGGAGTGTTTTTGTGCTGTATACACCACTTGAGCCTTCCGTGTTTTCACTTGGAGGCATTGGGTTAGCAGTAGGCTTATTGATTGTGGCAAAAATGTACGAGAAGATGATGAATCTTCTCGTCTTTTACCGCATAACACTTTTAGTAGAGATACTCTCGCTACTAATCGTCATAAGCTTTCTTATTTTTCAGTACAACTATCAGAATGTACTTTTTATCTATATCTCTTATCAACTGACGTTTGTTTTTGGAAACTACCTGATGCGTATGGAAACACTTGCTTTAAAACGAACAGCTTTACTTTCATTTGCCGATGTCATAAAACAACAAGGTTATCTTGCAGGGATGGTTATTTCTTATCTTTTTTATAAAATCATCGAGTTCTTTGGTGTTATCAATAAAGAGAGTCAAGTGTATTACCTACATGTAGGGCTTTTAATTGTTCAAATCGTAATTATTTACTGCATTTTTAAAGCATTTCGCTCAAGATAAGCTTCTCTTTCAGGAATAAAGATTACAATAAAGCTAATTTGAATTGTTAAGGATTGTGCTTGCATCGTGAAGAAAACACGTTGTTTCATATGTTTATCAAGACCTATGAACAGCATAAAGAGAGAAAAGCTTTTATTTATAAAGTAGCAGATAAAGAATTTGAAGTTAGTTATGAAAAATTATTTGAAGATGTTTTAGTCCTTTCTCGTGCCTTTAAGGCAAAAAAGATTGAGAAGGGCTCAAAAGTCATGTTTTTATGTGACAACCGTTATGAGTGGATGGTTACAGATTTAGCGCTGATTTCTTTGGGTGCTATTGGTATTCCAAGAGGATGTGATACACCTACACAAGAGCTGGAGTTCATCCTTTCTCATTCAGGAGCTGAGTTTCTCATCGTTGAAGATGAGCATATCTATATTCGTCATGAGAAGATGTTGGAGCATCTGAAACTCAAAGCTATTTTTATTCTTGAAGCACCTAAAGTACACTCTTTTTTAAGCAATATCTATTCGTACAAAGATATTTTGAAAGATCGCATCATTCATACCAATGAAGTAGCAGAGTTCATTGCATCCAAAGAGACATTGGATGAAGAAGATATCGTTACAATCATCTATACATCAGGCACGACAGGTACCCCCAAAGGCGTTCCTCTAAGCCATAAAAACATTATGTATAATGTGCGAGAACTTCCTCCTCTGATCGCACTCCAAAGCAGTGATGTATGGGTTTCCATTCTTCCTTCATGGCATATTTTTGAGCGTGCCGCCGAATATGTAGCCCTTTCAAAAGGATGTTGTACGGTTTACTCGACCATTAAAACATTTGCAAGCGATTTAGAGGAGTACAAGCCAACGATCGTTGCTACGGTTCCAAGACTTTGGGAGTCAATGTACACGAAAATCAATACCGCATTAGAGAAGAAAGACCCTAAAAAAGCAAAATTATTTAATAAATTAGTCGCCATCTCAGCTGCCTATAATAGGGCAGATCGTGTTATAAAAGATGAACTTCCTTGTTTTGAAAAGCGCTCTTTCCTTCTTCGATACATAGATAAAACGATTGCTTTTATAAAACGTTTATTGCTCACTCCTTTAAATGCACTAGCAAAGAAAAAACTTGCTCTTGTGCAGGAAAAATTTGGTGGAAGATTGCGTCTTGCTGTGAGTGGGGGTGGAGCTTTACCTGATTTTTTAGATGCGTGGATTGATGCTATTGGCATTCGTATTGTCAATGCATATGGCATGACAGAATGCGCTCCAACAATTGCAGGACGTGCTCTTCAGTGCAATACATTTTCAACTTTAGGACTTCCTGTAAATGGTACAACACTTAAAATCGTCAATAAAGAGGGTGACCAAGTCGGCGCAGGTGAAGTCGGCGAGATTTGGGTTAAAGGTGAACAGATCATGCATGGGTACTACCAAAACCCAGAAGAAAATGCGAAAAGTTTTAGTGAAGATGGCTTTTTTAAAACAGGTGATCTTGGTAAGTTAACTCTTAAAGGTGAACTTGTTATCACAGGACGCTCAAAAGAAATTATTGTTCTTGCTAGTGGCGAAAACGTAGATCCAAGTCGCATAGAATCTACCATTTCGATGTTGCCGTTTATTACCGATGCAATCCTTGTAGGGCATACAAAAAAAGGGCTTGGCGCACTTATCGTGCCTGATTTTGAAAAACTAAAAGAGTATGTTGCTGTACATTTTAATAAAGCTGTACATAATATTGAGCAAGTGATGGAAGATAAACAGATCGTTGCTAAAATTAAAAGTGAGATGAATGATCTTTTGCATCAAGGACAAGGGTTTAAACCATTTGAAAAATTACAAAATATTCATTTTTTAGAAAAAGAGTTTACTGTAGGTGAAGAACTGACCAATACATTTAAAAAGAAACGACACGTTATAGAGAAAAAATACAAAGAGATTATCGACAAATTTATTCATTAAAAAGGGGCTATTATGGCAAAAGTCACATCGTATGGTGCAGCTTCTATGGTTACAGGTTCTTGTCACTTGTTAGAAATTCAATCAATCAAGATTTTAATTGATTGCGGAATGATTCAAGGCGAGCTTTGGAAGAGTAACTACGAACCGTTCCCTTTTGATGTGAGTTCGATTGACTATTTGATTTTAACACATGCTCATATCGACCATATTGGTAGAGTTCCTAAGTTAGTGAAAGAGGGCTTTCGTGGTGAAATTATCTCAACCGATGCAACCCTTGATATTGCCTATATAATGCTTTTAGATAGTGCTGGCTTACTTCAAGAAGAGTATGAAACACAGCTCAGAAAGGCACTTCGCAGAGGTGAAGAAAATAGTGTACAAGAACCTCTTTATACGAAAGAGCATGTTGAACAGGTTTTCACAAAAAAAATACGTCGTGTTAAGTATGATGAAACCATTAAAATTGCGCCTTATTTAAAGCTTCGTTTCCATAATGCAGGACATATTATGGGAAGTGCGTTTATCGAAGTGAATTATGAAGAAGATACGCTGCATAAAACAGCTGTTTTTTCAGGCGATCTTGGAAGTAAAAACCGTTTATTACTCAACCCTCTAAGCACCATTAAACATGCCGACACACTCTTCATTGAATCAACGTATGGTGATCGTGAACATAGAGCATTGGATGAGAGTATCAAAGAGTTTAAAGAAGCAGTAACGCAAACGATTGCTGAGGGTGGTAATGTTGTCATACCATCCTTTGCATTAGAGCGTACACAAGAGATTTTATGGCTACTTCATCAGATGCACCAAGCTGGCGAACTTCGTAACTGTCATGTCTTTTTAGACAGTCCTTTAGCCATTGAAGCAACAAAAATTTACCAAAAATATCCTGCCCAACTCAATCAAACGTTAGGATTGCGTGTGAGTTTAGGCGATGATCCTTTCTCGTTTCCTGAGCTTCACTATACACCTCGTAAAAAAGACTCTATGGAAATTAATGAGGTAGAAAAACGTGCCATTATCATTGCTGGAAGCGGTATGTGTAATGGTGGCAGGGTTTTGCACCATCTTAAACAACGTATTTGGAATCCAAAAAATGCGATTATTTTTGTTGGTTTTCAGGTACAAGGGACATTGGGACGCGATATTATCGATGGTGAACAGTTTATTCGCATTTACGGAGAAGATATTAAAGTACGTGCCAAACTTTATACCATCAATGGTCTCTCAGCCCATGCTGATCGCGCAGATATGCTCTCTTGGGTGAAACAGATTAAGGGATTGAATACGATTTATTTGATTCATGGTGAGTTAGACAAATTAGAGCTTTTTAAAGCTTATTTGAAAGAAAATGTTGAGAGTAAGGTTCATATTGTTAAAAAAGCTGAGTCCATTTATCTTTAGAATTGTAATTTTAATTTGAAAATGTTATAGTTTATTTTAACTTAGTTTATTGCTTCCTAATAGGGTCTATAAGCTTCAATGCCTTTATGGTGGGTTGCCCGTTAAAATAGCTTTAGAAAGAGTCCTAGAAAATGATTAGAGCAATGTTATATCGCGTATCTTTACTGCAAGCATTGGCGGTGATGATTATTATTTCATTATTGCTGCCTTTGCCTCTTTTAATGCTAACGTATGTCAATAGCACCTATAAAAACAAGCAAGAAGCTTTTACAACGCTCAATACTAAAAAATTTAACCTCTCTTCTGCTATTTTTGTAGAGTCTTTATGGAATTTTTATCCAGAACTTGGGCAAAAGATGCTCGATCAACTTCTTTTAGACCCTAATGTACAATTTGTCTATGTGAAAGACAGTGACGATAAACTTTTTCTAAGTTGGGAGAATAAAGAGAGAAAAGCGAATAACGATGACACACTCTTTTTGCATAGAACATTAGAAAAAGATAATGTTGTTGTGGGTTCATTAGAGATGGGTTTTAAACGTCAAGATCTGATGGATTCAGTCATGTCGGATTTGACTCTTTTTGGAACGATGCTCTTTTTTCAAGTGCTCTTTTTAGTCCTTGTAATCTCATGGATTTACTATTACAAAATTATTCGCCCTATTAGGCGTTTGGTTGGGCATTCAAACCTCTTGGCACAGCAAAAATTGGATGAGCCTTTTCATTGGGATGAAAACGATGAAATCGGCACACTTGGTTTGGCTTTAGAGAAAACGCGTATTAAACTTAAAGGCTTTTTTGAAGCACTCAAACACGAAAATGAGCTTTTAGATGAGAAGGTAAAATTACGCACGAAAGAACTGGAAGATACAAGCCGTTATAAGTCAGAATTTTTAGCCAATATGAGCCATGAAATTCGAACTCCAATGAATGCGATTATGGGTATGTCTCATTTGCTGAGTAAAACAGCGATGAATAGTACTCAATCCAATTATGTAGGAAAAATCAAAGAAGCTTCTTCTGTCTTGCTTCGTATTATCAATGATATTTTGGATTTTTCAAAAATTGAAGCGGGTAAGATGGAGATCGAAACCATCGCTTTTGATTTACACAAAGAACTTAAAAAAAGCTGTTCTATTTTTTCGGTGCTCGCGAAAGAAAAGGGTATAGAATTTCAATGTGATTTTGTAGAAACAAATCGCTTTTTTAAGGGTGATCCTTGCAAGATTATGCAAATTGTCAACAACTTTTTAAGTAATGCGATTAAATTTACCAAAGAGGGCGCTGTTATTTTAAGCGTTGTAGAAGAGATTCATGAAGAAGAACAGACTTCAACCCTAACGTTCAATGTTAGAGATAGCGGCATGGGCATTCCAAAAGAGAAACAATCACTTCTTTTTAAAGCTTTTGGACAACTTGACGCATCTATCACACGCAAACATGGTGGCACTGGGCTTGGTCTTTTTATCTGTACACAACTGGCTTCAATGATGAAAGGAACGATTAGTTTAGAAAGTGAAGAGGGGAGAGGGAGCCTTTTTAGTCTAGCGGTAACTCTTCCTATCGTAAAAGGCTTAGACATTCAACATGAGAACAGTGCAAACGCTTATGAGCCTCTACGGATTCTCTTGATTGAAGATCAAAAGAAAGTCAGTGACACACTTTGTGAGTTCATAAAATCTTTTGGTTTCTTCGTTACTGTTCATAAAAGCAATGAAGCTATTGTCAGTAAAATAAAAGATGCAACAAAACCTTATCATATGGCAATTCTTGATTATGAACTTGCTAAGGGAGTGAATGGCGTTGATTTTTATATGCAACTTCTCCAACAAGCTTCTCAAGATGTATTGCCACCTTTTTTAATGATTGCTTCTAATGATGATGCCGAACTTAAGAGCCGCATTTTTGCAACAGGCATTAAATCGTTACTCAAAAAACCAATCAACCCTTCAATGCTTTATGATGAATTAGTCTCTTTATGTTCCCTTAGTGCACAAACACCACTCTTTGACCCTTCTAAAATTGATCTTTCTTCTAAGCGTATTTTGGTGGTTGAAGATAATGACATTAACCTCGAAGTTGCAATCTATCTGCTAAAAGAGACTCATGCGAAAATTGAAATTGCACGTAATGGACTAGAAGCCGTTGAAATCATTCAGGAGCAGGTACATCCATTTGATCTTATTTTGATGGATGTGCAAATGCCATTGATGGATGGTTATGAAGCAACACGTATTATCCGAAAAGAGCTCAATATTTTAACGCCTATTGTTGCTATGACTGCCAATGTTATGATCCAAGATATTGAAAAATGTTTAGCAGCAGGCATGGATGCACATATTGGCAAACCTTTTGAGGTAGAAGATTTCTATGGTACGCTTTTAGAAGTCTTGCATGTGAGTCTTACTATTGCTCCAAAGCAACACACTACTGCAAAAAAACGTACAAAATCTTCTTTTGGTAAAAAAGAAGCGATTAAAAAATTGGGTGGAAATACGGCATTATGGCAAAAACTCTTTAGTAGTTTCTATGAAACGTATTTGCACATGCCTCAAAAATTAAAAGAGTTGATTGAGAAAAAAGAGTTGACACTTTTAATTGATTACGTCCATACAGTTAAAGGCTTAAGTGGAACCATTGGCCTTTTGCGTTTAGAGCAGTATTTAAGTGATCTAGAGCAATTTTTAAAAGAACACCAAACATTTCAAGAGCTTCCATTGTCCGCTATTCAAGGTGAATATGATGCACTTTTAAACGTACTCAAAGATGAGTATGCACAACTCAATACTGCCGTAGAGACAGAGAACGATGCAACTGAGCCACTAAAAACTGACATTTTGCAAGAGCTTAAAGTTGCTCTAGAATTTTCTAATGTTTCAAAAATTAATGTTCTTTTAGAACAACTAGCCTCACACGAAGCACTTCGTGATCATGAAGCATTTAAAACACTCTTGCTCGCTTGTAAAAATTTTGATTTTGATACAGCTTTAGAGAATGTCGAGCGTTTAAGTGAGGATATGAAGAATGGCTAAAATTTTAGTAATCGATGATACTCCTGAGTATATCGAAATGCTTAGCTCTATTTTGAGTGAATACGAAGTTTATGCTGCTAAAGAGGGAAAAAAAGGGATTCTTTTAGCTGAAACAGTCCAGCCAGATCTTATTTTGCTCGATATTAATATGCCTCTTATGACAGGATACGAAGTATGTCGCAGACTCAAACAAATGGAAAAAGTACGTCATATTCCTGTTATCTTCCTGACCGCTAACGATGGAAGTGACTATGAAGAGATAGGTTTTAATTTAGGAGCTGTCGATTTTATCTCTAAACCTTTCCATGCTGCCCTTTTGAAGGCAAGGGTAAGGACACATGTCTCATTGTTTCAACTTCAATCCAATTTGCAAGCTCAGGTGGATAGTCAAACGGAAGAGATTCGTAAATTAAACCATGAAATGACCTATCTTTCTGCTTCGATTGCTGAGTTGAAATCCAAAGAAACTGGACAACATTTAAGGCGTGTTGCTGAGTTTTGTTATCTATTTTGCAAGTTTTTAGGTAAAGATGAAGCCGAATGTGAGAAAATTAAAATGGCGTCAGTTTTGCATGATATCGGCAAAGTGGGCATTAGTGATGATATTCTTAACAAACCTGCAAAATTGAACGATGAAGAGTGGAAAGTAATGAAACAACACTCTCTCATGGGGTATGAAATGCTCATTGACTCTGAATTTGAACTTATGCGCTTAGCTGCGATGATTGCTTTAGAACATCATGAGCGTTGGGATGGCGAAGGATATCCGTATGGCAAAAAAGAAGATGAGATCTCTTTGGTTGGTCGAATTTGTGCGGTATCGGATGTTTTTGACTCGTTATTAGATAAACGGGTTTATAAAGAGCCATGGGAAGAAAAGGTTGTCAGAGACTATTTTGTGATGATGAAAGGATCGCAATTTGATCCTGTGATTACCGATATTTTGCTAGAAAATTTTGATATGTTTATTTACACGTGGAAGTCCTTACAACGTTCAAGGAATAGTCAGTGAAACATTTTCTGCTTATAACATTGTTCGTTTTTAGTGTATGGGCAGATGTTTTTAAAGTTTACACAGAACAAAATCCTCCTTATAACTATATAGATGAAGGTAAAGTATCGGGTATTTCTACGACTCTTGTTGAAACACTTTTTTCACAATGTGGACATCAAGTATCTGAAAATACGATACAACTTTTACCTTGGGCAAGAGCTTATCATGAAGTATTGAATGAGAAAAATACGATGTTGTATAGTATGGCACGATCACCTGAGCGAGAAGCCCTTTTTCAGTGGGTTGGACCGATTGGAAAAATGACGTTAGCCATTATTGCGAAGAAAAGCACACAACTAAATGTTTCATCACCTACCATTCTGCATCGTTATAAAATTGGAACCATACCTGATACAGCATCTGAAAAAGCACTTTTATCGCTTGGTTTTCGTACCGATGAGTTAGATCGTTTTGCTAATGTTTCATCACAATTCAAAAAACTAAAAGAAAATCGCATTGATGCGATTGCTTTTAGTGTTGAAGGTGCATTTTCACTCTTAAAAGAGATGGGGTGCAATGCATTAGACTATGAAGTTGTGTATGTGCTCAAAGAGAGTGATCTCTACTTTGCTTTTCATAAAGATACAAATCAAAAAACCATTACTGCCATGAATGAAACCCTCAAAACCCTTATAAAATAGAGTAAAAAAATTCTTTATATCTTTTTCAAGCGAAGTAGAGTATAGTTCGCAAATATGAGAAAGGAGCTATCATGCAAATTAATGCTAATGCCATGACGGCTATGTCCAATTGGATGAATAATAGTGCAAATAATGTCGCAAATGTAAATACTGAAAAGTACAACGCAACACAAACAACCATTGAAAATCAAGGTAATACAGTTGTTGCACAAAGCAGTAAAACAGAACAAGGTACAGATTTAGCAACAGAAATGACAGATCAAATAGCTCTTGAAACAGCTTTTGAAGCCAATACCAAGCCTATTCAAACACAAGATCAAATGCTAGGGTCTTTACTGGATATGAAAGCTTAAGTACATTGTTGCAAAATAAATTTTGCAACAACTGTAGTGTGATATTGTGAGTGTTGTAAGACTAAATTAAATAATTAACATTGCATCGCCGTAAGAGAAGAAACGATACTTCTCTTTGACGGCTTCTTCATAGAGTTCTAGCGTTTTTTCAATCCCTACAAATGATGCCACTAACATAATCAACGTTGATTTTGGGAGATGAAAATTGGTCAAGAGATGATTGACTCGTATAGGTAGATTGTGAGGATGCAAAAAGAGATCGCATTTCCCAAGAGGCTCTTTTGTTCGAGCAAAATATTCGACTGTTCGGGTTACGGTTGTCCCTACTGCCAAAATATGTTTACTACTCTCTATCAGCGTACATGTTTGTTCTGGAATGGCATAAATTTCTGAATGCATGACATGATCATTAATGTGTTCAGCTTCGACAGGTTTAAATGTTCCTGCTCCTACATGAAGGGTTAAAAAGTGTGTTTCATAGCGCTTTTTAAGTTCTTCAAACATGGCATCAGTAAAATGCAATGAAGCTGTTGGCGCTGCAACGGCACCTTGTTCTTTAGCAAAGACAGTTTGGTAATCTACACTATCTTCATTGGTGTCTTCACGCTTAATGTATGGAGGAAGTGGAATATGCCCAATGTGCTCTAACACATCAAAAAGAGCTTTAGTATGCAGTGCTTTTCCCTCTTGGCTAAAAGCAACAACACGCGTGCCATCAACTTTGAGTTCCACCACTTCTGCTTGTAAATTTTCATCAAAAAAGAGGTGTGTTCCTTGTTTGATTTTACCTCGTATATAAACAGAATACAAATTCTCTTGAAGTGGTGCATTAAGAAGAACTTCTATCTCTCCACCGCTCTCTTTTTTACCAAAAATACGTGCTTTTACGACTTTAGTATTATTAAGCAAAACACCAATGTCTTTAGGTAAAAAATCGAAAAGATTTTTAAAGAGAGTGTGGGTAATCGTATTAGTTTTACGATCATACACCAAAAGTCTCGCCTCATCCCTAGGTTCTATGGGATGAGTGGCGATCAGTTCTGGTGGAAGTGTATAATCATAGGTAGATTTTAAAAGCGGGTCTATTGTTTATTCCTCACTCTTTGTTTCAGTAGTTTCTTCATCTTCCACTGGTGGGATATAAGGATTAACGGTTTTTGCTACCAAGATAGAAATCCCATAAAGGATAAGTAAAGGTACTGCCATTAAAAATTGTGAAAGAATATCTGGAGGCGTTAAAATACCTGAAAGTGTAAAGATAATAACAATGGCATAACGGAAAAAATCTTTGAGTCCTTTGTCATCAACAAGTCCTAATTTAGCAAAGAAAAAGATGACAACTGGCATTTCAAAAGAAAGACCAAATCCAACGAGGAATTTTGTAAAAAAGCCAACATATTCGCCAATGCTAGGAAGTGCTGTAAAAAGGGCACTACCAAATGCAACCAAAAAGCCAAAAGCAAGTGGTACAACAACATAGTAACAAAAAGATGCACCCATAAGGAACATCATCGTGGCGGCAGAGACAAACGGAATAACTAATTTTTTCTCGTTCTCGTATAAACCTGGAGCTACAAAAAGCCAAAATTGCCAAAAAATAACAGGTAAAGAAAGAATAAATCCTGCAAAAAAAGCAACTTTCATTGCGGTGAAGAAAGGCTCTTGTACGCCTGTGAAGATGACATTACTACCTTCTGGTAAAACTGCTTTAAGAGGTGCAATCATCCATGCTAAAATTGGTTGCCAAAAGGCAAAACACATAAGAAACATCACAAGAATAACGATTAAGGAAATAGAAAGTCTTTTGCGAAGTTCTGCTAAATGGGGTTTTAACTCATCAAACATTATACATTTTCCTCTTTTTTTGTCTCTTTTGGTTTTTCAACAGCTTGCACTTGAATTGTCTCTGGTGTTGTTACAGGTTTTGGTGCTTCAAGAGATGCACTCTCTTTTACACTGTTCTCCAACTCTTTTAAAGAGTCATTAACACCTTGCGTTGTTTTCTTGATCTCTTCGAGTTCATCAAATGTAATCACTTTACGAGCGCTACTAGTAGCTTCATCCAACTTTTTCTTATACGTAAGTGCTTCTTCTTTAAGCTCTTGAATTTTCATCTCTTGCTCAAAGCTACTTTTGACGTCATTGATGCTGTTTTTAAATGATTTGAAAAATTTTGCACCTTTGACCATAGCTTCAGGAAGCTTTTCTGGCCCTAAAAATATAATTGCAATAATTGCGATAACAAGGATTTCTCCTATTCCCATACCAAACATAAAAGGTACCGCCTCTAAGTTAAATTAAGGTTGGATTTTATCTGAATTTTTATCAAAATAATATAAATGTCACGAACGTACAGTATAATACAACTGAAAACTCAAAAGTGGGAGCTTAGTGATGCGTCGTATTAGTGTGAGTCCATGGCGAATAGTTCTAATTTATGCGCTTTTCGCAACGTTGTGGATTTTCTTTTCCGATCATGCAGTTGAATATTTTGTTGATAATGTAACTGTATTTGCAACGCTTTCAACCTATAAAGGTTTTTTCTTTGTTGTTATTACTTCCTTACTTCTTTACGGACTTATTAAAGCAAAAATTTTCCAAATCGTATCGATGCAAAAAAAACTGAAGGAACATGAACAACGTCTAGAGTACGTTATACAAGGGGCAAATCTTGGATATTGGGACTGGGACTATGTCAATCATAAGCATATTGTTAATGATACATGGCTCTCTTTTTTAGGCTTAAAACGTAAAGATATCGATCAATTGGATACAGATTGGTCAGAGCGAATTCATCCAGAAGATAAGATGATCGCACAAAAAGCAGTTGAATATACTATTAAAAATAATTTACCCTATGTGATAGAGTTTCGTATGCGTCATGCGGATGGCCATTGGGTATGGATTGAAGGCTCAGGTGCTGTGGTTGAACGCGATGAAAACACGGGTGAGCCATTAAGATTGGCGGGGACGCATCGTGATATCAGTAGTCGTAAGAATGCACAAAAAGAGATGCTCTTTTTAGCACTCAATGATCCTTTAACAAAGTTACCTAATCGTGTGTATTTAAAACAAGAACTCGAAAAACGTTTGATTGAAGAGCCAGAACTTTGCTTTTTATTTTTAGATTTGGATCGTTTTAAAACCATCAACGATATGTATGGGCACACCACTGGCGATAAAGTTATCCAAGTCGTTGCTGAGCGTTTGAAGTCTGTATTACATGAATCTGATTTTATTGCGCGTGTGGGTGGAGATGAGTTTGTTATCTTAACACGTGAGAATTTAGAGGTTGAACTTTTATGTAAAAAATTGATTGCGAGCTTAGAAGTGCCGATTGAGATAGGTGATGAACAATTTAAAGTCAATGCTAGCATGGGTGTAACATGTTCGCCAAGAGATGGCAGTAGTTTTGAAACACTCTTCAAAAACGCTGATACCGCAATGTATGAAGCTAAAAACAACCTACAAAAAAGTTATGTTTTCTATACGGCATCTATGACAGAACAGCTTTTAAATATCTCAAAACTTGATAATGAACTTAAACGTGCCATTGAAAATGATGAATTTGTAATTTATTACCAGCCTCAAATCAATCTTCATAATAACAAAATGGTAGGCTTAGAAGCTTTAGTAAGATGGCAACATCCCATCGATGGGTTGGTTTTACCTAACCATTTTATACCAAGAGCTGAAGAGACTCGCCTCATTATACCTCTTGGTCTGCTTGTCTTTAAAAAAGCATTGCAAAAAATGAAATATTGGGATGAACATGCTTTCTTTGATGGAATTATGGCCATTAATATCTCTAATGTTCAAATCGAAGAAGAAGAGTTTGTTGAAAAAATAGAAGTTATACGTCAAGAAGTAGGCATCAATGCTCAAAGAATTGAGTTAGAAGTGACAGAAAGTTGTTTTATGAGTAATCCTGAACATGTTTCGAAAACGCTACAAAAGTTAGAGAATATTGGTTATAAAATTTCAATTGATGATTTTGGAACAGGTTATTCATCTATGAGTTATCTCAAACAATTACCATTGCATAAACTCAAAATTGATCGCTCTTTCATTAAAGATTTGCCTTATGATAGTGACGATCAAGCAATTTCAAAAGCGATTATAGCTCTAGGTAAAACACTTGAATTAGAAGTGCTCGCTGAAGGGGTTGAAACAGAAGAACAAAAAAGATTTCTTATTCAAAATGGATGTGATAGTATGCAAGGCTACCTCTTTGCAAAGCCTCTTAGTTGCGAAGTTTTGGAGGAAACGTTTCGTCAAAACTAACTTTTAGCTCCTTTTTTGTACAATAAGCCCATTTTAATTACATCACATAGGGCAACAATCCATGGAAAATTTAGACGCAGTGTTAAAGAAACATAAGTTGACAAAAGACGAATATGAAAATATTTTGAACATTTTAGGACGTGAGCCTAATATGCTAGAGATCGGTATCTTCTCATCCATGTGGAGTGAGCACTGCTCTTACAAGTCTAGCAAAAAATACCTCAATGGTTTTCCAACGAAAGCACCATGGGTTATTCAAGGACCAGGTGAAAATGCGGGTGTCATCGATGTAGGTGATGGCATGGCTGCTGTCTTTAAAATGGAATCTCACAACCATCCAAGCTTTATTGAACCTTATCAAGGAGCAGCAACAGGTGTTGGTGGAATTTTAAGAGATGTCTTTACTATGGGTGCTCGCCCCGTTGCGAACATGAACTCTCTTCGTTTTGGTAATGTCACTAATAATGACGATACTTCACATCACCAACGTTACCTTGTACGCGGTGTTGTTGCGGGTATTGGTGGTTATGGTAACTGTATGGGTGTCCCAACCATCGGTGGTGAAACATTCTTTGATGAGAGCTACAATGGCAATATCTTAGTCAATGCGTTTACTCTTGGACTTGCAAAAAGTGATGAAATTTTCTACGGACGTGCTGAGGGTATCGGTAACCCTGTTGTCTATGTTGGCTCAAAAACAGGTCGTGATGGACTTGGTGGCGCAGTTATGGCAAGTGATAGCTTTACTGAAGCGAACAAAAGCCTTCGTCCAACGGTTCAAGTTGGTGACCCATTTGCTGAGAAACTACTTTTAGAAGCATGTTTAGAACTCTTTAAAACAGACTATATCGTGGGTATCCAAGATATGGGTGCTGCGGGCTTGACATCGAGTTCATTTGAAATGGCAGGACGTAGTGGTAGCGGTATGATTATGCACCTAGATAAAGTTCCAGCACGTGAAGAGGGCATGCAACCGTTTGAATTTATGCTCTCAGAATCTCAAGAGAGAATGCTCATCTGTGCGAAAAAAGGGTATGAAGATAAAGTGGTTGAGATCTTTAGAAAATGGGATCTAAACGCTGAAATCATCGGTGAAGTAACCAATACAGGTCATATGGAGCTCTTCTGGCATGGTGAGAAAGTAGCCGATATGCCAGTACAGCCAGTGAGTGAGCAAGCGCCAATTTATGACAGACCAACACAAGAGCCAGCTTATTTAGCTTCTATTAAAAATACAACGATTAATGATTTTGCAAAAGTAGATAACCAAAAAGCGTTTGATACCCTGTTAAATTCTGTAGAAGTAAGTGATAAATCATGGATTTTTGACCAATATGATTCAACCGTTCAAACCAATACGATTAAAGCACCTGGTAGCCTAGATGCAAGCGTTATTCGTATTAAAGAGAATGGTAAAGCACTTTCTATGAGTAGTGACTGTAACCCACGTTATAACTACATCGACCCTAAAATGGGCGCAGCAGCAGCTGTCGCGGAAAGTGGAAGAAACGTTGCAATGAGTGGTGCTAGACCTCTTGCTATTACAGACTGTCTAAACTACGGTAATCCTGAAAATCCAGAAGTCATGTGGCAGTTTGCACAGGGATGTTACGGCATCAAAGAGGCATGTGCAAAACTAAACACACCAGTTGTTAGTGGTAACGTATCGCTTTACAATGAAACCAATGGCATTGGTGTTTTCCCAACGCCTGCGATTGTTATGGTAGGACTAAACGATGATGCAAACAAAACGCTTCCATCTAGTTTCCAAAAAGAGGGTGCTAGCCTTTATCTCATCGGCGATACTAAAAGTGATTTTGGCGGAAGCTTGTATATGAAAGAGTTGTTTGGCAAAGTTGAAGGTACACTTGCTCCTCTTGATTATGATAAAGAGTTGAAATTATGGGAACTTGTCATTGAAGCAAATAAAAAAGGCTTCCTCAATGCTGCTAAAGATGTCAATGTTGGTGGTATTGCTATTGCACTTGCTAAAATGGCAGCTAAAAGCAAAAAAGGTGTTACTGTAAAGATTGCGCTTAATGATGTCAAAGATATTTTTGCAGAGAGTTTCTCCCGTGCTATCGTTGAAGTGAATGACGAAGCTGGCTTTGAAGCAATGGCAAAGACTATTGGTTTAAATGTTGCAAAAATCGGTACAGTTGGTGGAGCAAACTTCACATGTAATGATGTTTCAAAATCAGTAGAAGCCATTTGTGAGCGTTACTTCAACCGTTTTGCTGAAGTCATTGAGCAAGATATCTAATTGATCTTCAAGAGGTGTGAAAGCACCTCTTCTTCATTTTTTAAATCACTTCAATTTTTTTGTTAGTTATTAATTCTGAAAAGAATACTATGGTTGCTTGTATTTTATGTTTAAAGGATTTTGATGAAACGTATTGCAGTTTATTGTGGCTCAAGTCTAGGAGCACATGAAATTTATAAAGAACAAGCTATAGCGCTCGGAAAGTTCTTAGCCAAAAATAATATTACATTGATTTATGGTGGCGCAAGTGTTGGTATTATGGGTACAATCGCAAATACAATACTTTCTGAAGGTGGAGAGGTTATAGGTGTTATCCCTACGCTATTAGAGCAAAGAGAAATTGCACACAAAGGATTAACACAACTTATTCGTGTTGAAACAATGCATGAACGCAAAGCAAAAATGATGGAATTAGCCGATGGATTTATCGCTTTACCCGGAGGTCCAGGGACGTTGGAAGAATTTTTTGAAGTCTTTACATGGAATCAAATTGGAATATTGCAAAAGCCTTGTGGCGTTCTAAATATCAATGGTTATTACAATAAACTCATTGAGTTGTTTGATCATATGGTGTGTGAGAAATTTCTGCAAGAACGCTCACGAAATGTCTTTTATGTTGATGATAACTATGAGCAATTAATTCATAAAATGCTCGGATTTGTCGCTCCTGCTATTAAAACTTATTAAGTATAAAAGTCTAGTTTTCCTCGAAATGTACACCATCTTTAAAGAGGTGCAAGCGCACCTCTTAGCTACTTCTTTTTTTATAGATTTTTTTCAAAATTCTTTCGTTATAGTGGATATAAATGTATAACGGAGAGATAAAAATGCGTAAGTTGTTCTTTTTAATGATGTGTTTGAGTGTATCTTTGTTTGCTTTTGAACCCAAAACGACAGGTGTTTTACTCCTTCATGGCAAAACAGGAACAGCATCAAAGTCATGGGATAGTTTTCAAAGTTATTTTGAACGAGCTGGTTTTGTTGTTCTTGCTAAAGATATGCCATGGTCAAAAAATCGGTATATTGATAAAACGTACGAAGCATCTTTACAAGAAGTTGATGACTGTGTCAAAGAGCTTAAAGCTAAAGGCGTGAAGCAGATCGTTGTTATTGGACATAGTATGGGCTCTAACGTTGCTTTAGCGTATGCGAGTTTTCATCCCGTTGATGCTTTAGTATTATTAGCACCAGGACATAATCCCGATAAAACAATTGCTCCTTATAAATCAAGTGTTGATTTAGCTAAATCAATGATAGATGAGGGGAAAGGTTCTGAAACAGCATCTTTTGCTGATCTTAACGTTGGCAAACAATTTACAAGGCAGATGCGTGCAGATGTTTATTACAGCTTTTTCTCACCTGATGGGTTAAGTGCCATGTCATTAAGAGCTAAACAATTACCTCAAAATACACCTGTTTTATATGTAGTCGGAAAACAAGATCCACTGACTGAAAAAAACGGTATGGAAATTTTTGATGCACTACCTAAAACATCTAAAAGTCATTATTCAATTGTTAATGCAGACCATATGGGAACGGTGAATGAGAGTATGGAAGAAGTGGCTTTGTGGATCAAGGCGTTATAAAAAGATGTTTTAAAACCTTACATGTAAGGTTTTAAAACGTTCCATATGCCACAAAGAAAGCGATATTCATACACTGTGGCTGAGCAGCACCGCCTTTAGAAGGGCAGCGTTTCATATAGGTGTTGATTTTTTTGCCATCTTTATGAGTGAGCATTGGGAAATTAAAGTTCATATAATCTAAGATATTCTTTCCATTTGAATGGTGGATAAATTCAACGGTTCCATCAGGCTCTACTTTTGTAACAATACCAACGTGTGTTATGTTTTCAGTTACATTGACCACAGGCTGCTTTGCAGGTACCTTCTCTTTTCCACCTTTTGTTTTTTGCGGTTTTACAGCAGGGCGTCTTTCCGTATTTTCAAAAAAGACAAGGTCTCCTATGTTAGGGAGTCTTGCTTCAAACGCATTGCCTTTTTTGTTCATAAGATTGAACATAGCACGGGATTTACGAGCATTGTCATAACTTTGGCTTAACTCTTTATTGTCATAAAAAGGAAGTCCTGATTTGAAATTGACAAGATTGACAAAGCCTGAACAATCGCCTCCATCACGTTTACCTAGATACATCATGGCATTTTCAACAATGGCTTCACGTTTGGAGAGTTCAGGAACTGGGCGTAAGTCAAAACTTTCACGCTCTTTTTTAAGTGCAAATTCTTTTGTTGGTCTCTCTTCAAGATACATTTTAGGTTCTAGATGCTCTTGTTGCATTCCAGCAACGGCAGGAGAAACTTCGACACTTTTTGGTGCACAACCACATAATAATAACGCTGCTAAACTAAGTGAAATAATTCTCATTTAATTTTCCCATAGGCACTGAAATAGGCAGGTGCTAAACATTGATGTCCTTCATTTTTAGGGCATTTTTCCATATAGGAGTTAACCACTTTATTATCATACATTGCAACAGTCGGATAGTTAAGATTCATTTGGCTAATCAAATTTTTTCCTTTTGTGTGGTGAATAAAATAGACCGTATCATCAGGATCAATTTTAGTAATGATACCAATATGAGTGATATTGTCAATACTCTTTTTTGCTTTTGCGTATCGTTTTACGGTATTTGCAAAAAAGATTAAGTCCCCAACTTTGGGTTTTTCTTGATAAAGACGATTTTGGTCATCAAGGAGGTTATAGATGGCTAAAGAGCGTCTTGCATCTTCAAAATAGCCGTTCAGCTCAGCAGTTGTAAAGTAGGGCTGAGTGCTTTCTTGATTGACAAGTGTGACAAAGCCTGAACAATCGCCTCCATCTTTTTTACCTTGATGTTTCATTGCATTTTTGATGATTTCTTGACGTTTTGGAGTATCATCCTTCGCTTGTGGTACTTCAGGAGCATTTTGTGTAAACTCTTTTTGAGCACAACCGCTCAATAAAAACAAGCATGTGCATAAGGCAAATAGGTACAGTCTCATTCATATCCTCATAAAAATGTGCGGCATATTAGCTATTTTTACCTAAAATTTTGGTACAGCAATATGACGATCAAGCATATCAATCCACTCTTGTTTGCTATGATCATATGTTTTTATGCTAACAAAATTTTCCTCTAAAAACAACGAATTTGTCCAAATAATATCTTTATTCATGTCACTGTTGTGGATGTTGGTGACATGTTCATACTGATTGACTTTTGAGGCAAAACTTGCTTCTTTCGCAGAAGTATGTGTATGTCCACTCACCCATAAAAAGAGTTGTGGGTTTGCTTGGAGAAGTTCGTGAATTTTCTTTTTAGGTTGAGCAACAAAATTAGGAGTATTGACCCAACGGTTATACGTCTCTAAGGTATTATCAAGAGGTGCATGAAAAAAGACAATTGTTGGCATTTTAGGGTGTGATTGAAGCTCTTTCTCAAGCCAAGCTAACTGTTCCTTTGAGAGTTCTGCAAGATGGTTGGGATCGTCTGCTGAGAGAAAAAGAAGCAGATATGGCCCTTTAATCATATTGTAGTAAAGTTTTGGCAAATTAAATGTTGTTTGAAAGCGTTTTAGTTTTGCCTCTTGAATTTCTTTTGAAGCGTGTTGAAGCTTGTCATTGCTGTCTAATTCGTCCATGTAGATAAAATCATGATTGCCTGTAATGACAGAAAGAGGCTTTTTTAATTTTGCAAAATAGGTTTTTATATAAGTATATTCCTCAACAGTGCCTGTTTTAGAACAGAGATCACCCATAGCCACAACCATATCAACGTCTTTCCATTCATTGATATGCTCTAAAATTTCCTCTTTCATTTGAGGATGTTTCCCTGGGAGATGAGGATCTCCCAAAACCACAATGTGTGTTCCGCCATAAAGACTAAGGGCAGTTAAAAGCCCAAAGAGTAATTGTTTTAACATACGCTGTCCATTGCCTTTTGCATGCGATTTAAGATGGTTTCTAAAACACTTTTTTGTGTTCCAAAGTTTAATCGTACAAAATTTTTGTCGCCAAAAGGTTCCCCATCGCTCAGGCCTACACCGTAGTGCAAGAAAAATTCATAAGGGCTTTCTACCCCAAGAGCTGACGCATCGATCCATGCCAAAAATGTAGCCTCTTGATCTAGAAGTTTTAACTTTGGATTGCGCGCAACAAAGGCTTGTACCATTTTAAGATTCTCGGCTAAGTAAAAGCGTAACTCATTCAACCATGCATCGCCTTCTAAGTAGGCTGCTTTTAATGCCGTAATACCCAAAAGATTGATACCTCCAACCATACTTCCCATAACTTTTTTAAAATTTTTACGAAGTTCAGCATTAGGTATCACAGCAAATGAAGCTTGTAGCCCTGCAATATTAAAGGTTTTACTAGGAGCCATGAGCGTAATGCTTTTTTGCTCTAAATCAGCACTTAATGAAGCGATAGGAATATGTCTTGCTGATGAATTTAACAATAAATCAGCATGAATTTCATCAGAACAAATCGTTAGGTTATGTTTCAGACAAAATGCACCCAATTGTTCTAGCTCAGCTTTTGTAAAAACAGTTCCTGCAGGGTTGTAGGGATTGCACAGCATAAAGAGTGAACACGTAGGTTTGATAGCTCTTTCCATGGCTTCAAAATCCAAAACCCAGCGATTATTTTCTTCTTTCATACGAACCGCTAATACTTCTTTATTCGCATGACGAGGTGCTTTAATAAAATGCGGATAAATAGGCGTTGTTGTCATAACGCTTTGTCCTTCTATCGTTAAGCATGCAATATTCATGCTACTTACAACACCATGTGTAAAGACAAGCCACTCTTTTTTAATTTCCCATTGGTAATGACGTTTAAGAAAAGCAATGATGGCATCATACGTTTCATCATCGATGTCGGTATATCCAAAAACTCCCTCAGCAACCCTTTGTTGCAATGCTTCTATCACACATGGAGGTGATTTAAAATCCATGTCAGCAACCCATGCGGGGATGACATCAGTCCCTTTATATTTATTCCATTTTTCGCAAGGTGTTTTGGTTCTATCGACGATCTCATCAAAATTAAACATACAAATTGTCCTTATTTTTAGTGTAATGATTGTAACATATTTTCCCAATTTGAACTTTAGAATTAAAGGTGAAAAAATGACCTATGTCATTATTGCAGTTGTTATTGTTGTCTTTTATCTACTTACAAAAAACTATCAAACAGAAGCGTACCAGCATATTAACGTCGATGTAAAACAGACATTAAAAGGTGATTTACGTGAACATGAAGCGGGGCTTTTGGTTTCACTTATGGCAAAAGTGGCAAAAGCAGATGGCAGAGTGTGTGAACTAGAAGCTGAACTCTTAAAGCATACCTTTACGGATATTGCACGTGTCTTTGAAAACAGCGATGCCGTGCGCGATGAACTAAAAGCAATTTATCAACAAGAGATGCAAAGCTTTGATAATATATTGGTTGTTTCACAAAAATATCTCAAACTTACTAAAAATGACTATACCAAACGCCTTAAAGTGATGGAGTATCTGCTCAATCTTGCTTTTATTGACAATGAGTTTTCTCAAACGGAGTTTATGATTACTGAGGATATTGCCAATGCTTTAGAGATTAAGCGAGCTGATTTTGAAAGATTGATCTCTGCTTTTGAACAATTTTATGCTAATAAAAAAACACAAACTCAAATGGGAATTAAAAATGCCTATGCCATTTTAGGTGCGGATGAAAACGAGGATATGGAAAGCATTAAGAAAAAGTATCGCGCTCTTGTTAAAGAGTATCATCCGGATATTCTTATGGGGCAGGGGAAAGATCAAAGCATTATTGATGCGGCAACAACAAAGCTTCAGGAGATCAATGAGGCCTATGAAATGATTAAGAAGGAAAGAAATTAGATGTTATCCACACCTTTTGAAAAACATATTTTAAGTATGTCAGTTTTAATGACACCCGATAAAGCAAACTTTTCAGGAAATGTTCACGGAGGAGATTTGTTAAAGCTTCTCGATCAAGTAGCGTATGCGTGTGCATCACGTTATTGTGGACATTATGTTGTAACAATGTCCGTAGATCAGGTTATTTTTAAACAATCCATTCCGGTAGGAACATTAGTGACGTTTTTAGCAAGTGTGAACTATACAGGGCGTACTTCTATGGAAGTGGGCATTAAAGTTATCGCTGAAAATATCCAAAAAGGAATTGCAACCCATACAAACAGCTGCTTTTTTACAATGGTTGCCGTCGATGAACGCGGTAAACCAGTACCTGTTCCTCCACTAGCACCAAAAACAGATGATGAAATTAGACGCTTTAAAGAGGCAAAAAAACGAAGAGATATAAGACTGCATGGATGTGAATGTCACGAAGAGAAGAAGCCCTGTTAAAGGGCTTCTTTTAAAGTTCAGATTCGATTAACGCTTGAAGCTCTTTAAATCCAAATTTAAGGAGTGGTTTGCCATTGACGAAGAACTCTGGAGTTGCTTTAACACCAAGAGTTTTTGTATCGGCAATATCTTGTTTAATGAGTGCATCAATCTCAGGTTTTTTCATATCATCTTTTAGTTTTTCAATATCAATCCCCGCTTCAGGTAAAAAACTCCAAATAAGCCCGATATTAGGCGTATGATGACTTGCCCATTTGTCTTGGTACTTGTAGATGACTTCAATGGCTTCAAGGTATTTTCCTTGTAAACGTGCCGCTTCAATCATCCCTACAACATAGTAAGAGTCCGTATGAAAAGGAGCATAACGAAAAACGAGTTTGATCTTATCTGGGTTTTGTTTGAGAATATTTTTCACAAATGGATAAAAATTTCTACATGTTTCACATGCAGGGTCAAAAAACTCAACAATCGTTGTTTTAGCATTTGGATTGCCTAGAACAAAAGCATGAGGACGCATCAGTGCCGTAGTTTTTTCTCCTGTAACGCTGTGATCTGCGTTTTTATAAAAATAACTTCCTCCTACAAAAAGAAGGAGAAGAATAAAAAGAGACGCAATGACAATGGTCTGTTTTTTCATGGGTTAAGAAGCCTTTCGTTTTAAAAATAGTAGTAATACAAAAACAATAACAAATGAAACTAACGATAGAAACTGAATCGTAATAAACCCAAACCAGTTAATATAATCACTGGTACATGAAACACCTTGAGAACAAGGAGCAACGCTTTCTGGTAGTATGCCATAATAGAGCAGATTATGATAAATCGCAAAGAAAAGCCCTATAAGAACAATTGGCATTGCGTATTTGAAAACATTTTTATCGTTGCTAAAAAGTGCGACGAGAAAAATAACTGTTAATGGGTACATACAGATGCGCTGATACCAGCACATAACACAGGGTGGGAAGAGCATGATTTCACTGAAAAAAAGACTTCCAAGTGTCGCAATCATCGCTGTAAGCCAACATAAAAAGAGTGTTGCCCAGAGAAGATTTGACGATTTTTGTGGTTGGGACATTAAAGGCTCCAAATTTTTGGGTATGGTATTTAATCGTTACTAAAACCAACGTATTGTAAAATAAATAAATAAACAAATATTTAACACGTTAAAAAGGAAAAGTGTGAGAGCGTTAATTAGTGTCAGCGATAAAACGGGGATTGTTGAGTTTGCTAAGGATTTGGCGGCATTAGGTTTTGAGATTATTTCAACGGGCGGAACATATAAACTTTTAAAAGAAGAGGGCATTAAGGCTCTTGAAATCAGTGAAGTAACGAAATTCCCTGAGATGTTTGATGGAAGAGTCAAAACACTCAATCCTATGATTCATGGTGGAATTTTGCATAGAAGAGACTTACCTGCACATGTTCAAGTTGCAAAAGAGCATGGCATCGAGGGTATTGATCTTGTGTGTGTTAATCTGTATCCGTTTAAAGAGACCATTGCAAAAACCGATGATTTTGATGAGATCATCGAGAACATCGACATTGGTGGTCCAGCGATGGTGAGAAGTGCGGCTAAAAACTTTGCAGATGTTATGATCGTGACAGATGTTTTAGACTATGACAGAGTTATCGAAGCGCTTAAATCTGGAGAAAATACTTTAGAATTTAGAAGAGATTTGATGATTAAGGCGTTTGAACATACAGGTGCGTACGATAGCATGATTGCTAACTATATGAACAAACGCTTTAACAATGGTTTTGGTGATAAACAGTTTATCGTAGGAACCAAAGCATTTGATACACGTTATGGTGAAAATCCACACCAAAAAGGTGCTCTATACGAATTTGACTACTTCTTTACCAATAACTTTAAGACACTTAAAGGTGAGGCAAGCTTCAATAATATGACAGACATCAATGGTGCTGTTAAAATTGCTGCTTCTTTTGGTGAAGCTCCAGCGGTATGTATCATCAAACATGCTAATCCATGTGGCTTTGCCATCGGTGGTGATTTGTTAGATAGTTATGTTAAAGCTCTAAAATGTGACCCTGTTTCAGCGTACGGTGGGGTTGTAGCGATCAATGGAACACTGAATAAAGCACTCGCTGAAAAAATCAATGAGATCTTCGTAGAAGTCATCATTGCTGCGAATGTTGACGAAGATGCACTACATGTTTTTGATAATAAAAAACGTATCAAGATCTTTACACAAGAGAGTAAATACCTCGTTCTTAGTGAAGATGCATATGACTTCAAACACGTTGATGGTGGTTTTGTATTCCAAGAGAGTGATATGGTCAGTGATGATGAAATCATAAATGCAAAATGTTTAACAACACGCCAAGCAAGCAAACAAGAGATGTCAGATCTTGAAATTGCTTATAAAGTGGCAAGTCTTACCAAATCAAACTGTGTTGTGTACGTAAAAGATAGCGCTATGGTGGCTATCGGTATGGGTATGACAAGTCGTGTCGATGCAGCAAAAGCTGCTTTACGCAAAGCTGAAGATATGGGCATTGATGTGAGTGGTGCAGCACTTGCGAGTGAAGCATTCTTTCCATTTAGAGATAGCATTGATGCAGCAGCAGCTGCTGGTGTAAAAGCGATTATTGAGCCAGGTGGTAGTATTCGTGATGAAGATGTTATTGCGGCTGCAAATGAGCATGGAATGGCACTTTACTTTACAGGCGTACGTCACTTTTTACATTAATATACTCTTTTTGAGGAGCATGAAAATGCTCCTTCCTCCTTTTTTTGAGACCCCTTTCCTGCTGAAATTTTGATACTTTTTTGATGCCATCTGCTTTATAATCTTTTTTGTGCTTAGTTTACATTAAAGAGGAAGTTGTATGACATTACGCGAACGCATAAAAAATGAAATGATGGTCATCAAGGCATTGGGTGTTGTTTATGGTGATATTGGAACGAGTCCTATTTATACATTGACGGTTATTTTTTTAATTGTTCCTCCTACGGTAGAGAGTATTTTTGGGATGTTGTCATTTGTCTTTTGGGCTTTAATTGTTTTAGTAACCATCCAATATGCATGGCTCGCAACGAGTTTGAGTGAAAAAGGTGAGGGTGGAACAGTTGTTTTGGTACAAATTTTAACACCGTATCTTCAAAATGCTCGTATGACAGCTATTGTTTCAGCATTAGGTTTTATAGGGCTTTCATTAATGATTGGTGATGGTGTTATCACTCCTGCCATTAGTATTTTAAGTGCGGTTGAGGGTATTTTGTTGATTCCTCATTATGAAGAGACTCCACGCCTTTATCTTCTCATTTTTGCTTCTATCATTGCTTTTGGGCTTTTTCTTGTTCAAAAAAAAGGTGTAGAAAAAGTTGCTTCTGCCTTTGGTCCTATCATGGTACTGTGGTTTTTAACGCTTGGTTATGTAGGTCTGTGGTACATCTTACAAGAAAAGAGTATCTTAATGGCAATGAATCCTATGTATGCGATTCATTTTGCGATGAATTATCCGCTGATTACGTTTATTATATTAGCAGATATTGTCCTTGCAACTACCGGAGGTGAAGCATTGTATGCCGATATGGGGCATTTAGGAAGATTGCCTATTTTGAAAGGATGGATTTTTGCCTTTTTAGCATTGGTGTTTTGTTACTATGGACAAGGTGCATTTTTGCTGACACATCCTGACTTAACAGGAAGCCCTTTATTTGAGATGATGCAAGAGTTTGCTCCTATGTTGTACATTCCTTTTCTCATTTTAACCATTATTGCCACTATCATTGCATCTCAAGCCATGATTAGTGGTATTTTCTCAGTTCTATATCAAGCCATGACAACACGTATTTTCCCTCATTTTAGGGTGGAATATACCTCTCATGAACTTCGCTCTCAAATCTATGTGAGTTCTGTGAATTGGTTTTTATTTTTTTGTGTCATTGTGATGTTGTTTATTTTTCAAGAATCCAGCCAGTTAGCAGCGGCTTATGGTCTCGCAGTTTCAGGCGCTATGAGCATTACCGGTGCCTTAATGAGTATGATTTTTTTCTATCGTCAATCATGGATAAAAATGGCATTTGCTGTTTTTTCAGGGATGACCAGTTTTGTGTTTTTTACTTCGTGTCTTTTAAAAATTCCTCACGGTGGTTTTTGGTCTTTGCTGATTGCTTCAGTACCATTAGGTCTTATCATTTTATATACGGAAGGTCAAAAGCGTCTTTATTCTTCATTTCTATCCGTTGACAAGGAAGCGTTTTTAGAGGAGTATCAGGTGCGATACGCAAAAGAGTCCCATATAGAGGGAACTGCGCTTTTCTTTGCTCGAAAAAAAGAGAATATTCCTGCGTATATTCCAAAAACCATGTTTCAAAACGGGATTATGTATGAACAAAATGTCATTGTGAAAATGAAGCCAACCAGTGAGCCTTTAGGTATTGAGTGTGAATTTTCTCATTTAGCACCTGGTCTTGATCTTTTAGTCATTTTTGTAGGATATATGGAAGTTTTCAATATGGAAAAGATTTTGAAAAGCCAAGGTATTAACGAGCGAACGATCTTTTATGGTGATGAGGAAATCGTATCACATTCTATTTGGTGGAAACTCTATGCGCTCATTAAGGATATGTCTCCAAGTTTTGTTAGTTTTTATAATTTTCCAAATGAAAAATTGATCGGTGTTTCAAGACGAGCAGTGATTTAAAACTAATTAAGACAATATTTCTCTTTTTCTTGATGTAGATTAAGGAAAATTGTTTCTTGTTGCATTATAGTTTCATTAAAATTTAAAAGGATGAAACTATGATGACTCCAGACAATTATCCTCATGACGCAAAACTTTTACATGTAGAAAACGCAACGGTTCCTTTTTTCTCATATGTGCAAGATGGTATCGAATATATAAGCTTTGATACGTCTATGTGTGTGCCACCAGAACCAATGGTCAATGCTATGATCGCACTTGAGCTTCTTGATAGTGCACAAAAAAAAGTAGTGATGATCAATCATCGCTCGCCTGTTGGCTTACTCGCAAAAGTACAATCATTTTATGATATTGCTGTTACAGAACTTGAAGGTGGAAAACTTCAACTCATTTTTTCATATAAAGAAGGTGTCAGTGATAAAGCGGATTTAAGTCAAAAACAGTGTGCAGGATGAGTCTATGAAAGTCTCACTTGCCACTGAAATGGCTCCTCCCTTTGTGTTGGTTGCTCATTTCTTTATCGCTGGAATAATCTTTTTAAGTCTTAGCGGTGTTGCCCTTTTGATGATGAGTTCTGATATTTCAGGATATATTATCTCATCCTCACTCGCAGCGTTTTCACATTTGTATCTACTTGGTTTTGTGATGATGGTGATCTTTGGTGCAATGTACCAGCTTTTACCAGTCGTTCTTGAAGCACCCATTTTTTCTAAAGACTTCGCATATGTACAGTTTTACATGTACATCGTTGGTTTTTCGTTGATGGTAAGTGGATTTAGCTTTAGCGATCTTCATTTGCTAATCCCTTATGGTGCGGTGATTACCTACCTTTCTATGTTGATCTTTTGTTTCAATGTTTTTATCACTTTTTATCGTTTGGAAAACATTACTCTTGTGAGTAAGTTTTTACTGATCGGTACTATCTTTTTATTTATTTCTGTTACTTTAGGCTTACTGATAGGGATGAGCTTAGGACATGGACTTCTTGCCATTGATATAGATGCGTGGGTTAAAGCCCACATTATAGGTACGCTTGGTGGTTTTGTTATGATGATCGTCATGGGTGTTGCTATGGTGCTCATTCCGATGTTCTCACTCTCTCATGGTTTTGAAGAGAAGTGGATTAAGGCTGCATTGTATTTACAAAGTTTCGGTGTTGCACTGAGCATGATCTCTTTGATCGCTGGATTTTCATTGTTTATAAAAGCCGTTGCACTCGTTTTAATGGTAGCAGGTATTGGTTGTTTTATCGTACAAATGGTCATTATCTTTAAACAAAGAGCACGAAAACAGAATGATTATTGGGCTAAAAATGTGATGTTTGCATTAACGTGCCTTGTAGCTTCTGTAGTTGCGTGTACACTTTATTTTATTTTAGATACGCCTTTTATGGGGATGCTTGCAGGAGTGCTTTTCTTCTTTGGATTTTTGCTCTCTTTTATTGTTGGACATATTTATAAGATTTTACCTTTTTTGATTTGGTATGAAAAATTTTCACCGCTCGTTGGAAAACAAAAAGTACCACTTTTGCATCAAATGATTCATACGAAAATTGCAGATGCGCAGACATGGATACTTTTTATCTCTATTATCGTGTTATGCTTAGGTGTCATTTTTCAATTAGCTGAAGTATTTTTTATAGGAAGTGTGTTGCTACTGATCTCACTTGTATTAGTGGCTTTTAATGCAGTCTTTGCATTTAATTATAAAATTAAGGAATAACCAATGATGATTACAGAAGAAGATGTTTACAATGCGATTTCAACCGTGATTGACCCAGAAGTTGGGTTTGATATTGTCTCACTAGGACTTATTTATGGTGTTAAAATTGAAGATGATTCTGTACATGTTACGATGACACTTTCAACTAAAGGATGCCCATTGCATGAACTTATTCAGCAGTGGACAAAAGATGCAGTTTTAAAAATTGATGGTGTGAAAAATTGTGACATTGAAATTGTTTGGGAGCCAGCTTGGAATATAACAATGGCTAGTGAACGTGTTAAAAAGGAACTGTGTGGCTAATTTGTGTCATTTTAAAGATATATTGATTTCAAAATCAAACAAATATATACTATAATAAAAACTGATTTTTGATTTTGGAGGCGAAATGGATTTAGTGACAAAAGTGCACCGTGAACATATAGAGATTATCGTCACAGGGACAATTAAAACAATAGCAAATGCACAAGCGATTAAAGAGGCAGTGAACAAAGCGCACCAACAACATCCAGATGCCATCATAAATCTTATGATTAAAGACTCTTTCATCATTACCTCTTCGGTGATAGGCTTTCTTATGAAGTCAATCAAAATGGATAAAATGAATCTATATGTCAACGTAGGTTCTGAAGAGCTTTACACAATGTTAGATGATATGAATTTGATAGAAGTTATGAATGTACGAAAGGGCTACACATGCGTAAAGGAATAGGTTTAAAGATAGGTTTGACACTCATTCCTTTGTTATTGGGTAGTTTTATCATTTTACAGTTTTTTATTGTAGGGGAGTTCAAAAAATCTTCTCAAATTCAAAGCGAAAATAACCTCAATTTGCTCAGTCAATCGGTTTTTCAAACCGTACGTGCGGCAATGAATTTAGGTGATAGAGCCCTCATTGAAAAGTCTTTAAAAGACGCTGGTGAAATGAAAGGGATAAAAGAGCTCAAAATTCATCAATCTCAAGTTGTACTTGAT
>Ga0209016_1000618_pt1 | contig 39348 bp, 33 predicted proteins | sample EPASupsiteSAE305_FD_187265 | JGI IMG/M metagenome (GOLD analysis project Ga0209016, IMG submission 187265) | Bioremediated contaminated groundwater microbial communities from EPA Superfund site, New Mexico - SAE3-05 (SPAdes) (version 2) | ecosystem: Environmental > Aquatic > Deep subsurface >... | reverse complement strand
CAGGGTTTTGCGGTAGTAGGAAACCTTGCGGTCAAGGCGCCTGCCGGTATGGGCGGCGGCTCTGTGCATCTATTATGAAACTACAGCGAAGATCTTTATGAAGAACCAATTACGAGAAAACCTGGCCGAGGTTGCTCTTCCCGTTGTCAACGTCCCCGCGCACCCTGTGCGGCCGGAGCTGCCGGTGGAGGAAAAGGCGGCGCTCAAGGAGCGCATCAAAGCCATGCTGCACGAGAAAAATGCGGTGCTGGTGGCCCATTACTACACCGATGGCGATCTTCAGGACCTGGCCGAGGAAACCGGGGGCTGCGTCGCCGATTCACTGGAGATGGCGCGGTTCGGCACCGAGCATCCGGCCCGGACCCTGGTGGTTGCCGGGGTGCGGTTCATGGGTGAGACCTCCAAGATCCTCAATAACGAGAAACGGGTGCTGATGCCGGATCTCGGCGCCACCTGCTCGCTCGACGAGGGCTGTCCGGCCGCGCTGTTTTCCGATTTCTGCGACCAGCATCCCGAGCATACGGTGGTGGTGTATGCCAACACCAGCGCCGAGGTCAAGGCGCGTTCCCATTGGGTGGTCACCTCCGGGATTGCCTTGCCGATCATCAAGCATCTGGCGGGCCGGGGCGAGAAGATCCTGTGGGGTCCGGATCAGCACCTCGGGCGCTATGTCCAGGGTTTGACCGGGGTGGAGATGATCCTCTGGCCGGGTTCCTGCGTGGTTCATGAAGCGTTCAAGGCCGAGGCCCTGGAGCAGCTGCGAAAACAACATCCCCTGGCGGCCGTGCTCGTCCATCCCGAATCGCCCCTGGACATAGTCGAGCAGGCGGATGTGGTCGGCTCGACCACCGCCCTGATTGAGGCGGTGCGGACCCTGCCCCATCCGGAATTCATTGTGGCAACCGATGCCGGGATCTTCAACAAGATGCGGCAACTGGCGCCAAACAAGATTCTGCTGAGCGCGCCGACCGCCGGTGAGGGGGCAACCTGTCGGAGTTGTGCCCGCTGTCCCTGGATGGCGATGAATACCCTGGAGAAACTCGCGGTGGTTTTGGAAACCGGAATTAATGAGATCGAGGTTGCCCCGGAGTTGGCCGCCCGGGCCCGCATCCCGATTCAGCGGATGCTCGATTTTGCCAAGACCCTGAAAAAATAGCGGGCAACCGAGGCTTCAACCGAGCGACTCACGAAAGGGCCGGAAGCGGCCGGTCCGCAGATCCAGTCCCTGGAGAAGGATGCGGGGATCCCGGTAGAGGGTGCTGATCAGGCCGCTCTGGTTGCGGTTGATCAGCAGCCGGAGGGCCACGCCCGGCAGGGTGAGCATCTCAAAGTCCGTGTCGGCGTCACCGGCGACCAGGACCGGGGTGCCGTCGATGAACCGGCGGATGATCTCGGCCTTGCCTTCACGAAAGGTGAGGGGATAGGAGTCGGGATCCTGAGTGGTCAGCTGGTCTTGATCATTCAAGCCGACGCGGATGCCGAAGATATGGTCGGCCGTTACCGGAAAATCCAGCAACTGGGCCGCTTCTTCCACCAGCCATTCGGTGCTTGCCGAAATCACGTAACAGTCGATTTCCTGCTGCTGCAACCTCTGCATCAGGGCCTGCATTTCTTGGTGGGCATGGAGCCCCAAGGGGTAACTCGCTTCGATGCGACCGAGCGGTTCGGGGGCATCGAGGCGCAGTGTTTCCTCGATCAATGGTTCCGCCATGGCCGTGGTCACGACTTCGGCCGCGAATCGTCGCAACTCAGCGCGCGAATATCCGGCCAGCAGTTTCCCCATGAACGGTAGTACATAGCGGGGACCCAGGCGTTCGTCCTTACGGGCCTTGTCGGTGAACCAGAGCAGCAGGGCGGTGAACAGCCGGTACTCCGGCAACAGTCGAGCCTCCTGCGGTTTCCTGCTTGCAATCAGCGGCCACAACTGCCGGTAGGCGTGCATCAGGGTTGAGATGACCGCCTCCATTGGTCTGCCGGCGAGATCTCCTTGCATTGTCGGCAGGATCGCGGCCAGTTGCTCCGGGGTGAGGCGGTAGCGGAGCTGCAACAGTTGATAACGGAACACCGCCTGTCCCACATCCCTGAAAATACAAGTGTTGTCAAAGTCAAACACCGCCACCGTCGTGGTTGCCGGCTTGCTGCCGGATATCTCTTTAAGCCTGGTGCCGATCAGCGCCAGATTCTCCGGGGACCAGTTTCCCGCCCCAGCCAAGGTGTCAGCTGCCTGCGGTTGCGTCGTCTTTCCTGATGATTTCATGGAGTGCGGTTCGTGGGGAAGGCCTTTGTCGGTTGGATATTCAGGGAGTTGGGGTAGCCTGTTGGTGACGGATTATATACGATAAACCCTGGAAGATTGCATGCAGTATCTGCCCTGGCTAAGTTTTACCCCGGGGCATCTTTTCAAGTGAGGCATGATGTCGGACAAAAAAACTGGGTGGCTTCCCCGGTTGATCTTCGAAATTATCATGATCTGTGTATCCCGGGCCAGCTGCCGGCCATCTTGAGCCCATGAGCCCGGCCATGTTCTTCCCGTGGCGAATTATTGGTCAACAGTGGCGGAGCTGGTAACGCATACCCGCACGAGGGAAATCATGGGCAAGGCCAAAAAAAAAGGGGTTGCGAAATAAATCGTAACCCCTTGGTGCAATTGGTGGAGCTAAGCGGGATCGAACCGCTGACCTCTTGAATGCCATTCAAGCGCTCTCCCAGCTGAGCTATAGCCCCTTAAATTCTTCGTGCCAATTACCACGGTTTGCCGGACTCTGTCAAGTTTTTCTCATTTCTTTTTCGGACGAATGCCATATACATTGCCAAGCATGGCTTCGCTTGGTAATGTACCAAGCTTGTTTGTATCAACGATTGCCATTGTATCGGTACCCAATACTCGCCTCGAAAACTCCTTTTGAGTGAGCGAGCGAACGTGCCGATAACACTAAGACTTAACAGGTGACACCGGAATGTTTTCTCCGTTTAATTTTCTTTTCGGCTGGATGTCCAACGATCTTGCAATTGATCTCGGCACCGCAAATACGGTTTTGTATGTAAAAGGCAAGGGAATTGTGCTGCGTGAACCCTCGGTTGTCGCGGTCCGTAAGGACAGCCGCGGGAGCAGGGTGCTTGCTGTGGGCAAGGAGGCCAAGGAGATGCTGGGGCGGACCCCCGGCAACATTGTCGCCATTCGGCCCATGAAAGATGGGGTTATCGCCGACTTTGAAGTGACCGAGGCCATGCTGCGCTATTTTATCAACAAGGTGCATAATCGCCGGACCCTGGTTCATCCCCGGATCATCATCTCGGTGCCGTCGGGTATCACCCAGGTGGAAAAACGGGCGGTACGGGAAACAGCGGAATCCGCCGGAGCCCGCGAGGTTTATTTGATTGAAGAGCCCATGGCGGCTGCCATCGGAGCCGATCTTCCCATCACCGAACCGACCGCCAACATGATTGTCGATATCGGCGGTGGTACCACCGAGGTGGCGGTCATCTCCCTGGCCGGCATTGTCTACGCCAAATCGGTGCGGGTCGCGGGCGACAAGATGGATGAGGCCATCCTTCAGTACATAAAAAGAAAACATAACCTGGCGATCGGTGAGCGCACCGCCGAGGAGATCAAAACCACCATCGGCAATGTCCTGCCTGAAGAACCCTATGAAACCATGGACATTAAGGGGCGAGATCTGGTATCCGGTATTCCCAAGATTCTGACGATCACCTCCAAGGAAATTCAATCCGCCATTGCCGAACAGGTGGATGTGATTGTCAACGCCGTCCGGGTTGCGCTGGAGCAGACTCCGCCCGAGCTGTCCGCCGATATCGTCGACCAGGGGATTGTGCTCACCGGAGGCGGTGCGTTGCTGAAAAATCTCGACAAGCTCCTGAAGAATGAGACCGGGATGCCGATTATCGTGGCCGACGATCCTCTTTCTTCCGTGGTGCTCGGTTCCGGGCAGGCCTTGGACAATCTTGAGATACTCCGGGAAATTGCCATCGACTAAGTCGGGTAGAAGTCTTCGAGGTCTCTCTTGCCATCCGTTATCTGATCTGTTGCCGCCGCCGGTTATTTTGCTTTTTCAATGAGAAAAAAGAACATCAGAAAACGAAGCAGCCGTTTCGGGCTCTTCCGTATCGTTATTCTTGCCGGCTTTTTGTTGACTCTGGCACTTATTTTCCTTGTTTCCACTCTGGGGAGTCAGAAATTCGGTCCCCTGCACAAACTGGTGCTTGAGGCTGTGGGGCCACTCCAGAAAGTGGTCACCATAGCCAGTTCCTATATCGGTGGTTTTAAAAGCGAGTATCTTGATATTCTCCAGGACACCCTCAGGCTCCGTGAGGAGAATAAACGACTTGTCCAGCAGTTGCAGGAAAATGAAGCCATTCTCAATAAGAGCAGGGAAGCTTTGGCTACCAATGCCAGCCTTCGCAAATTGCTGGAGTTCAAGAACGGTCTTGCGCAACCGGTTATAGCGGCGACCATCATCGGCAAGGATCCTTCTGCCTGGTTCCGTTCGGTTATTATCAACCAGGGTTCCAACAGCGGCATAATGAAGGGGAATCCGGTGGTAAACAGCGATGGCGTCGTCGGCCAGATATTTACAATTTCACCCAACTATTCCAAGGTGCTGCTGGCCATAGCGCCATCCAGCGCCATTGATGTCCTGCTCCAGAAATCGAGAGTTCGCGGAATCCTGAAAGGAACGGGAACCTTGACCTATCGCCTTGAATACATCCTTAAAACCGCGGAAGTCGAAGAAGGTGACCATGTGGTCACCGCCGGATACGGCGGGATGTTTCCCACCGGCTTGCCGGTGGGCGTGGTTTCTAAAGTCATCAAGAAACCTCGGGGTATGTTTCACGAAATCGAGGTCAGCCCTGCAGTTGATTACCAGAAACTTGAGAACCTCTTGATCATCGAACAGCAGAATTTCACCGAGCTGAAACAGATGGAGCGGCCTTGACGCGACGATGAAAACGAGGCTTGCGATCGGGAATTCCAGGTGATGATTGTTGTAAATTTCATTTTTGTAGGTCTGCTGCTGGTTATCATGCAAACAACTGTTTGCATGCCCTCACCCGTTTGGCTCCTGGCTCCTGATTGCTACTATGTCCTGGTTGCTTATCTGGCCTATCGTCTCGATCTGCTCCGTAGCCTGATTGTCCTTTTTCCCTTGGTCTGTATGCTGGATGTCCTTTCCGGGACGGTGCTGGGCATGTACGCCATCCTTTGTTTCAGCGGGTACTTTTTGCTCAGGCTGATCTCGGGTAAATTGCCGGTCAACGAATCCTTGTATCAAATCCCGCTTGTCGGTTCGAGTTACCTGGTGGTCTCGTGGGGCGTGTATCTGTTCCTGCGATTCTTTGAACCGGGAGAACTTATTTCCTGGTCGTGGTGGAGAATGATCGTCCGGGCACTGTTGGTTACCGTGTTAACCTACCCGCTTTTTTATCTTTTCGATTTGGTATTAAAATATTCGCACCGCAGTTTTTTCCCTTGGAACAGGTTGCGCCTGCGTACCGATAACCGACGCAGGCGGCAGGACTGACCTTTTCTTTGAGGGGTATTGATTGCAGTGAGTGGGGCGAATCCGTTTGAAGGCAGCATGAAAAATATCAGGAAACCCAACCGGAAAAGGCCGGAGCCGCTCCTTGATGCCGAGCGGAAAAAGGATACCGGGGTCACCAAACTGACCCATCGGGACGACGGCGATCTCAGCGGTTATAAAAAGAAAGCGTTGCATTCTCTCGTTGTGCTCATTGCCTTCTTTGCTGTGGTCGTCACCCGCCTTTGGTATCTCCAGGTGCAGCAGGGCAATTATTACAGCGAACTGGCGGATTCCAATCGAGTCCGTTCCTTGGAAATCGCCGCCCCTCGTGGCAATATTTATGATCGCCGCGGCCGCGAGATCGTCACCAACCGGCCGTCCTTCAATGTCGTCTGGATCCGCGAAAATAATAAAATAAATGATGAATGGCTCAAAACCCTGACCAGAATCCTGGGACAGGATTCCTCCAGCCTGCTGGAAAAGATCCGGAAAATGTCCGGTGTCCCGGGGCATATTCCGGTGCGCCTGGCTGAAGATATCAATTGGGAGACGGTGGCCCGTATCGAGAACAACCGGATGTATCTTCCGGAGATCAAGATCGAGGTCGTTCCCTTGCGCATCTATCACTACGGGAATCTGGCCTCCCATCTCATCGGCTATATGGGGGAGATCAACAAGACGGAGTTGGATCAGGCCGATCAGCAGCTCTATCGGGGTGGAGATCTCATCGGCAAGATGGGGTTGGAGCGCCTGCGGGAGAGCGATCTGCATGGCGAAAAGGGGCATGATTTCATGGAAGTGAACGCCCTGGGCTTTGAGCAGAAAAATCTGAAAGGTGATGAACCCCTTCCCGGCCGCGATCTGTACCTCACTCTGGATGTGGAGCTGCAGAAAATAGCGGAGGAAGAGATGGCCGTGGGCAATCGGGCCGGGGCGGTGGTGGCAATGGAAGCCAACACCGGTCGAGTGCTGGCCTTGGCCAGCGCCCCGACCCTCAATCTCGACGAGTTCGTCGGTGGCATCTCGCAGAAGGACTGGCAGGCAATGTTGAACAACCCCCTGCATCCGCTGGTGAATAAACTGGTGCAGGGACAATATCCACCGGCTTCCACCTATAAAACCGTGACGGCTCTTGCCGGCCTTGCCGAAGGCATCGTCACCCCCGAGACAACCTTGTACTGTTCCGGGACCCACCAGTTCGGCAACCGGGTATATCGCTGCTGGAAAAAAGGCGGCCATGGTCCGGTGAGTTTTAAGCGGGCGGTGGCCGAATCCTGCGATGTCTACTTTTATCAGGTGGGGCAGCGGCTCGGCGTAGACCGGCTGGCCCGGTATGCTCATTTGTTTGGTTTGGGCAGTAAAACCGGGATTGAGATGGAGCATGAAAAACCAGGCCTCATCCCCACCTCGGAATGGAAGAAAAAACGCTACGGCCAGCCGTGGCAGGAAGGCGAGACCCTGTCCGTGGCTATCGGTCAGGGCTTTGATCTGGCAACGCCGGTGCAGGTGGCGGTCATGACCATGGTGATCGCCAACGGCGGAACGCGGTATAAACCGGCTATTGTCGAGCAGGTGCGAGATCCCGAAGGTCGAGTGGTCAGTTCGTTTACCCCGGAGGTCCTGAGTCGGCTCTCGGGACAGGGCAAGAACCTTAAACTGGTCCGTGAAGGCATGGTCGAGGCGGTCAACAGCAAGCGGGGCACCGGCAGGGAAGCCCAGATTGACGCCCAGGGGATTGTTGTCGGCGGCAAGACCGGTACAGCCCAGGTAGTCCGCCTGGCGCAGTACAAAGGTCTGAAGGAGGCGAATATCCCCTATGAATACAGGGATCATGCCTGGTTTACCTGTTTTGCGCCCGCATCCAACCCGGAGATTGTGGTCACGGTGCTGGTGGAACACGGACTGCACGGCGGGTCAGCCTCCGCCCCGATTGCCGCTAAAATCCTCAATAGATATTTCGAGGATAAATCCAAGGAACAACAGGGGGGGGCTTCAGGGCAAGCCGGACAAGGCAAGCCCCCTGCCGGTCGTGTTTTGCTTTCTCCGGAAATGATTGAAGAAGCCGATTCGCCCTCCGGAGAGGAGAGCGATAATGGGGGAGAAGGTCCGCCCCCTCAACAGGATGAACCTTGATAATGAGTTGATATGTTTCGATTTGACCGCCAATTGCTCCAACATTTTGACTGGGTTATGCTGTTGATGGTTATCCTTGTTTCCGGGATGGCGCTGACCAATTTATACAGTTCCACCCATATTGCCGAAACGGGTGCATCTTCGATATTTTACAAGCAGCTTCTCTTCTCCGCGGTCGGACTGATGCTGATATTGCTGGTGGTCTCGCAGGAATACCACAGGATTGCCAAATTCGGCTATGCGCTGTACGCCGTTATTCTGGGCCTGCTGATCTATACCCTCCTGTTCGTCAAGGCCATCAGCGGGTCCCAGCGGTGGATCGATCTCGGTTTCTTTAATCTGCAACCCTCGGAACCGGCTAAGCTGGCCTTGATCCTGGTACTGGCCTCCTGCTACGCCAATACCGATGCCGTCGGCGGTTATCGACTGCGGGATTTGATCAAGCCGGTCATCCTGACCGCGCTGCCGTTTGTCCTGATTGCGCTCCAGCCTGATTTGGGGACGGCGCTCATCTGCGCCATTATCTTCGTGTCCATGACCCTCTTTGTCAGGTTGCGGTGGGGAACCTTCGGCATTCTCGGGGGCGCCGGCCTGGCGTGCATCTTTATCGGCTGGAAATTTTTGTTGAAAGATTACCAGCGGAAAAGGATTGAGACCTTTCTCAATCCCGAAGGTGATCCCATGAACCACGGGTATCAGATCATGCAGTCAAAGATTGCGGTCGGCAGCGGCCGTATCTTTGGCAAGGGATTTCTCGAGGGGACCCAGGGGCATCTGCGTTTTTTGCCGGAACGGCATACGGATTTTGCTTTTGCGGTCTGGGCGGAGGAGTGGGGGTTTGCCGGGTCGCTGTTTTTCTTGAGCTGTTATTTTTTCATGCTCATCTGGGGGATCAACATCGCCATGTCCGCCAAGGATAAATATGGATCCATCCTGGCCTTTGGTTGCATTATGTTGATCTTCTGGCAGGCGATCATCAATCTTTTCATGGTGATGGGATTCTTGCCGGTGGTGGGCGTCCCGCTACCGATGTTCAGCTACGGCGGCTCGTCCTTGCTGACTAATATGGTGGCGATCGGCATTCTCATGAGTGTCAGGATGCGCAGTTTTTCAACAAACCAGTAGGCGTTTCCTCTCAGGTACGGAGGTGGTCGCGCACCAGGCTGCGCAGGGCGGCGATAAAAAGGGGGTCGGCGTTGAGTCCGCGGGTGGATTCGAAACGCATCCCGAGGCTCTCCGCCCTTTGCCGGTACAGGATGTCGATCTCGAACAGGGTTTCCACATGATCGGAAACAAAAGAGAGCGGCACCACCAGCATATTCCTGCATCCTTGGCTCGCCAGTTCGTCAATCACCTCAGGCAATGCCGGTCCCAGCCATTCCACCGGCCCGCTGCGGCTCTGATAACAAAGCCTTCCCTTGATTCCGGTCCCTGCTTCGATCGCCTGAATTGACCGCTGCAGATCATCCACATAGGGGTCGCCCTCCTTGATGAACTGCACCGGCAGGCTGTGGGCGCTGTAGACCAGTTGCACGGGATCGCCATGGAAGCGGCTCAGGCCTTCCGCGATCCGTGCCGCCAGACAGTCTATGTACAGGGGCTCGGCGGGCCAGGAGCGAATCTCCCGAATCCGGATATCCAGACCCAGTTGCTCGTTTGTCCGGTGCAGGTCCGTGATGGATGAGCCGGTGGTGGCGATGGAGTAATGGGGATAGAGCGGCAGGGCGATGATCTCCTTAACCTCCATGGCTGCCATTTCCCGGAGTGCCTCGGCGGCAAAGGGGTGCCAGTAGCGCATGCACGGGCGGACCACGAAATTGCCGTCGTCGTGCAGTGCCTGTTCAAGCGCCCGTGCCTGTTCCTCGGTTTTTTCGCGGATGGGTGACCCTCCGCCGATTCGCCTGTAATTGGCCATGCTTTGCGGAGCCCGTCGATGGGCGATAATCCGGGCAAGGGTTTTTTGGAGAAAAGCCGGGCCCAGGCGGATGATCTGGCGATCGGAAAACAGATTGAACAGAAACGGGCGCACATCTTCAAGCCGCCCGGGACCGCCCAAGTTTAAGAGCAATATGCCTAATTTGTCTTGAGTATTCATGTCGTTAATGTACCGCCTCGACTGTGTGCCCGTCAAGAAAATGCGGCAGCCCCCTTGATTTCCTCTCCGGTCAATGTCTATAATAAAGCCATGGTCAAGCGGTATCCTTTCAAGTTCAAACACTTCGTGTGCAGATCGCACAAACTTTCAAGTAGAACCTCTTACAGAGGCACAGCGGAAGGGGCTTGTTTTATGTCCTTGAGCAAAGGGTAGTGCGTATGACCTCAAGGCAGCGGTATGGTGCCGTTGCCGTCTTTCTTAGTGGAGGATTGATATGGAATTGAAAATCGAGGCCAAGAATCTTGACATTCGGAAGAGCTGGCAAGAGAAAATAGAGGAAGAGCGTAATAAACTCATTCGCCACTATGCTAATTTTGTCCTTCATTTGCGCGTAACCATTGAAGCCACTCCGGGATATAAAGAAGGCGGGTACGAGGTCCGGCTGGTCGCTTCCGTTCCCAACGATACGGTCGCCGTCAAACGCTGGGGAGAGAGTGTCCGTCCTCTACTGGTTGAAACCTTTGATGTGTTGGGCGCGCAGCTCAAGGAAATCGTTAAGAAAAAACAGAATCATAAAACAGTGAAACTGCAGGGTGCCTCAATTGACGGGAAATCTTCCGGTGTCATTCGTAAGATTTTTCCGGACGAGGCGTACGGTTTCATTATTACCGATGATAAACTCGATGTCTTTTTTCATGCCAATGCCCTCCGGGATGTTGCCATGACCGACCTTGCCGAAGGCGACGAGGTGATGTTCGCCATTGAAGAAGGTGATAAAGGACCACAGGCGACCTGGGTGAAAGTAGGAAACGCCTGACCCTTTTCTTTTTTTTCCGCCGGTTTGCAGGGTGTTAATATTGCAACCTGCAAACTGATTATCTGACAAACCCTGCCTTGATGGCAGGGTTTTTTTATTGCCTGGAAACCGGTCGGCTTTTTTTGATGAAGGGGGCTGCAAAAAGTACTTGGTGGTTGGTCGGTTGCCGTGTACCTATGGGGAGGCCGCTGTATTTGCGCCCAGGAGGTAACGCTCCTCGGACCGATGTCGATGCCTGGCGCCAGAAGGGGAGCCAGCAAAAAATGACGGGGCGCTCTTTTCGAGGAGAGAGTGTCCTGTTGGATCGCCAGAGAAATTATGACCACACCAGAATTGTATCTGATTGACGGCAGTGCCTATATTTATCGCGCCTATCATGCCATCAAACCGCTCTCCAATTCGCAGGGACTGCCGACGCATGCTGTGTTCGGGTTCATTGCGATCCTCCGCCGTCTGATCAAAGAGCGCGATCCGCAATACCTGGCCGTGGCCTTTGATACCAAGGGTCCTGTCTTTCGCCACCAGCTCTACAGCAAGTATAAGGCCAACCGGCCGCCGATGCCCGAGGATTTGGTGCCGCAGATCCCCTATATCCGTAAAATGGTTGCCGCGTACCGGATTCTACCCCTGGAACAGGATGATCAGGAGGCCGATGATCTCATCGCCTCGGCCACCCAAAAGATGGTGGATCAGGGATATCGGGTGGTGATTGTCTCGGGAGACAAGGACTTGCTGCAACTGGTGTCGGCAAAAGTCTCTCTTTGGGACCCCATGAATGACCGGGTGATGGATGAAGCGGCTGTCGTCGAAAAATACGGGGTCACCCCCTCACAGCTGCTCGATTATTTCGCCCTGACCGGCGATGCCTCCGACAATATCCCCGGCGTCCCGGGGGTCGGCCCTAAATCGGCACAAAAGCTGATCAGTGAACATGGCAACCTGGAACAGCTCTATGAGGCTGTCAACGGGATGAAACCCTCGAAGATGACCCAACGGGTCTGCGAAAACCGTGCCGCGGCCTTTCTCTCCCGCGATCTGGTTCGGCTCAATTGCGCCGCTGTGGTCCCCGCCGATATCGAGCAGTACCGACGGGTCGAACCCGACACTGACCTGCTGCGCGCGGTGTTCACCGAACTGGAGTTTCATTCCCTGCTCAAGGAGGAAATCCGCGCTGCTAAAATCGTAACAACCCGATTTCACCTGGTACAGCAGCACGACCAGCTGGTTGCCCTGGGGCAGCGCCTCAGCGAGGCCGAACTGCTCGTTGTCGATACCGAGACGGATTCCCTGGACACGCTCACCGCCCGTCTCGTGGGGGTGTCGCTTTGCGCCGAGGATGGGGATGCCTGGTATCTTCCCTGCGGCCACCGCGACGAGAAAGGTGCCCTGGTTGCGGGACAGTTGTCGCTTGTTGCGATTGGCGAAATAATACAGCCCCTGCTTGAGAATCCGGAAACCATCAAGATCGGGCACAATCTCAAGTTCGATCTTGCCGTCCTGGCCGCACCCCACAACGGCGGTCTCCGGGTTGCCGGCCCGCTCTACGACACCATGGTCGGAGCCTGGTTGCTCGACCCGGACCGGCGTTCCTATAAACTCGACGATCTCTGCCGCGAAATAGATCTGCGGATGACGACCTTTGCCGAGGTGACCGGCCACGATAAACGTGCGGATGCCTTTTGTCGGGTCGGGTTGGAGCAAGCCAAAAATTATAGCTGTGAGGATGTCTATGGGGCACTGCAACTCTACCGGGAGCAGATGCCCAGGCTGGCGCAGATGAACCTGCTGCCCTTGCTGCGTGAGGTGGAAGGGCCGCTGATCCCGGTGCTGGCGGCCATGGAGCATGCCGGTATTCTGGTCGACGCCGGTAAGCTCGACGCGCTTTCCGTTGAATTCGGGCAGCGGTTGGAAGACTATGAGCATGCGATTTACCGGGCTACCGGGATGCCCTTCAATATTAACTCGTCCAAGCAGCTCGGGGAAATCCTGTTCGAAAAGCTGCAGCTCCCCAAGGGTCGTAAAACCAAGACCGGCTGGTCCACCGATGTTAAGGTGCTGGAAAGCCTGAGTCTTACCCATGAACTGCCGGCGCTCATTCTCCAGTATCGCAATCTCGCCAAACTCAAATCCACCTATGTGGACCGGTTGGCCTGCCTGCGCAATGCGCTCAGCGACCGGGTGCACACCTCGTTTAATCAGTGCGGCACCGCGACCGGCCGCCTCAGTTCGAGTAACCCCAATCTGCAGAATATCCCCATCCGCACCGAGGAAGGGCGGCGCATCCGTTCCGCCTTTATCGCCGCTGAGGGTTGTTGCCTGCTGGCAGCGGATTATTCACAGATCGATCTTCGGGTGCTGGCCCATTATTCCGAGGACCCCGAACTGATGGCAGCTTTTCTCGCCGGCCACGATATTCATCGCAGGACCGCGGCCGAGATCTTTTTTGTTGCCCCGGAGTTTGTGACCGCGGAAATGCGGCGGGTCGCCAAGACCATCAATTTCGGCATTGTCTACGGCATGTCCAGTTTTGGCCTGGCCAGTCAGCTCCATGTCAGCCGCAAAGAGGCGCAGACCTTTATCGACCGCTATTTCGCTCATTTTTCCGGAATTAAGAAGTTTATGGAAACCGTGGTTCAGCAGGCGAAAGAGGATGGCTTCGTCACCACCCTGCTGGGACGACGGCGGCCCTTGCCGGAGATTAACAGTGCCAACCGCGTTCAGCGCGAATTCGCCGAACGGACCGCCATCAACACCCCGATTCAAGGGACCGCCGCGGATATCATCAAGCTGGCCATGCTCCGGGTCCATCGGGAACTGGAGCAGCGGAAGCTGCGCGCTCGTATGTTGCTGCAAATCCATGACGAACTGGTGCTTGAGGTTCCGGAGGAGGAGCTCGAGACCGTTTCCCTGTTGCTCAAGAACCATATGGAAGCGGCCATGTCGCTCCGGGTCCCCCTGGTCGTTCATCTCAGTCATGGCCGGAGTCTCGATAAGGAAGAAACGTAAATTTTTATTTTCTTTTTTTCCTGGCAGGAGTATAGACAACGCCGATGCGTATTTGATAAGTAACGGGAAGCACGAAATCGTTTCAGAAAAACGGAGAGATATCGTTGTTTTTTTCGCTATTCCGGAATGAAAAAAACCTTTCCGGCAAAACCACCGAGTGAATCCTCTTCGAGCGGTGTAACTGCGCAGCATTTTATCTTTTTTATAACAGGTTTATTTTTTGCATGGAGTAAGGCAAAGAAAACCTGGAGGTGAGATGATGAGCCCACGTGAAGCCATTCGAATCCTAATGCTCAGCCCGATCTATTTTCGTTTAAGGCCGCCGCAGCGATGGCAGCTGGTTCAGGAATACTGCCGGCGTTTTAATGCCTGCAAAACCTGATGGCAGCGAGGGCATGATCCGGCATGCTTGAGACTCAACCGGATACCTTTGACGGAACCGAGCGCCGTCACCATCAACGATTCAGAGTCAAGGACGATGCTCTGGTCTTTCTGGGGAAAGAGACGGGTACGATCTTGGATATCAGCATGGGTGGTCTCGCTTTTCACTATGCTGTCTTTGAGGAACAGCCGCCCATTCCTTGTCACCTTGATATTTTTCTTGCTGAGTCGCGTTTTTATCTGCCCCATCTCCCCGTGTCCCTCGTCAACGAGGTGCAAACCCTTCCCCATTCGATCTTTAATTTTCTCCGGGTCAAGCGGCTGAGTATGAAATTCGGCGCCCTTTCAAGCGAACAACGAGCCCGGCTGGAAGATTTAATCACCCGCAATACCGTTATCGAGAGTTGATCGGATTGCATTTTCCGCAAAAGAAGTGCTATGCTTTTTTGAAGTATTCCGCATTGTTCTAATAAGGGAGGCTTCCATGAAACAGACACTTTTTCTTCTTATGACCCTCATGCTCTGGATAACCTCTGCGCAGGCAAGCGAGGAAATCAATGTTTCCGCCCGGAATCAGCAGGCCGTCAGCGTCACCATTTATAACCAAAATCTCGCGCTGGTAAAGGATCGCCGGAAAATCATCGTGCCCAAGGGATTGCAAACGCTCGCCTTTCGCGAGGTAAGTGCGAAGATCAAACCGGAGACGGCCTTGATCAGCGGCGGGCGCCTGGCGGTTCTCGAACAGAATTTCGAATATGACCTTTTAACCCCGCAATCCTTGCTGCAAAAGTATGTCGGCCGGGAAGTGACCATGGTCAGGCGGCATCCCGCCACCGGCGAGGAGCAATCCGAGCAGGCCAAGGTGCTGAGCACGGGTAACGGGGTGGTACTGCAGGTAGGGAATCGCATCGAAACCGAGGTGAGCGGCAGGCTTGTTTACCCCGATGTCCCCGATACCCTCCGCGACCGGCCGACCCTGACCATGGAGGTGGAAAGCACTCAGGATGGGCCCATGGAAGTCGAATTATCCTATTTAACCGGTGGGCTTTCCTGGCAAGCGGATTATGTGGCGGAACTCAATGCGGCCGATGATCGCCTCAATCTGAACGGTTGGGTTACCCTTACCAATGAGAGTGGGGCCACGTATCCGCAGGCGCAACTGCAGTTGGTTGCCGGTGACGTTAACACGGTGCAGAGAGAGATGGACTCTCGAACCCTGAGAAAGGAGGCCATGGCTGTGGGCATGGCGCCCGCGCCGCAGCCCATGGCGGAAGAATCCCTCTTCGAATACCATCTCTATACCCTGAATCGCCCCACCACGATCGGCGAGAACCAGAAAAAACAGGTGGCGCTGCTTCAGGCCGTTGGAATCGAATGCCGTAAGGAATTCCTGCTGCAGGGACAGGAATTCTACTACAGCTCCCCGGCGGGAGAAATTGGCCGAAAAATGAAGGTGGGCGTTTTTTTGGAGTTTAAAAACGACAAGGAATCAGGTCTGGGGCTTCCCCTGCCCAAGGGCATTGTCCGTGTCTACAAAAAGGACGGCACAGGTTTTCTCCAGTTTGTTGGGGAGGATAAGGTGGACCATACCCCGGAAAAAGAACTGCTCCGTCTGCATCTGGGCGATGCCTTTGATATCACCGCGGACAAACGCCAAACCGATTTCAAGAAGATCGGCGGGTCCAGCCCCCATAAGTACGCTTTTGAAAGTAAATACGAGATCACCCTGAAAAATGCCAAAAAGGAGCCGGTTACAGTCAAAATCCTAGAGCCGTTTCCCGGTGATTGGGAAATACTGGGCGAATCGGCGGGGCATACCAAGGAGTCCGCCCATGCCGCCTCCTGGAAGGTGACGGTGCCGCCCCTGGAAACCGCCAGCCTGACCTACAGCGTCAGGGTGAAATACTAAAAAAAAAACCGTCCTGCGCCAGCAGGCGGGGGGTGGGGATGCGAACGGATCGCGCGGAGGACGTGCGGTCCGTTTTTTTCGTTGGGGTAAGCCGGGGTGGAACGATCCGATCGCTGAGGCTTTTGGGTCAACTGCGTTCCCCGAGCGGAACGAATTCTCGCGGCGGTGAGCCGACATAGATCTGCCGCGGGCGATAGATTTTGGTTTCCCGATCCTCCCGCATCTCTTTCCACTGGGCTATCCACCCGGGGAGCCGCCCCAGGGCGAACATCACGGTGAACATATTGGTGGGGATGCCGAGGGCGCGGTAAATGATGCCTGAATAGAAATCGATATTGGGATAGAGGTTACGACTGACGAAATACTCGTCATGGAGAACGATCTCTTCCAGATTGCGGGCGATTTCAAGCAAGGGATCCTTGACGTTGAGAACGGTCAGGATACCATCGCAGGCTTTTTTGATAATGGTGCCGCGGGGATCGAAGGTCCGGTAGACCCGGTGACCGAAGCCGGAAAGTCGGAACGGGTCATTTTTGTCTTTTGCCTTGGCGATGTATTTCTTGTAATCGTTGTTATCTTTGTGGATTGCTTCGAGCATCTGGATAACGGCCTCGTTGGCGCCGCCATGGAGCGGTCCCCACAGGGCGTTGATGCCTGCCGATATGGAGGAATAGAGGTTGCCGCCGGCGCTGCCCACCAGACGGACCGCCGAGGTCGAGCAGTTCTGTTCATGGTCGGCGTGAAGGATGAGCAATTTATTGAGAGCGGCCACCACCTCGGGACGGACAATATAGGGTCGGACCGGAGTGTCGAACATCATATTGAGGAAATTGCCGCAATAGGAAAGGTCGTTGCGCGGATAGACCAGCGGATGCCCGATGGATTTTTTATAGGAAAAGGCGGCAATGGTCCGGATTTTGGAAATGAGACGGCTGGCGGTCATGTCGATATTCTCCAGCGGATCGTCGCTCATTTCCGGATAGTAATTATGGAGGCTGTTGACCATAACCGAGAGGATGGACATGGGGGAGGCGTTGGGCGGAAAATGATCGAAGAAATGAATCATATCCTCATGGATCAGGGCATGGTGTTCAAGCAGGGTCCTGAAGCTTTCCAGTTCTTCCCGGTTGGGCAGTTTGTTATGGAGGAGCAGGTAGGCAACTTCTATGAAAAGACACCGCTCGGCAAGGTCTTCAATCGCATATCCCCGATAGAGCAGGATGCCTTTGTCACCGTCAAGATAGGTAATGGTGCTGTTGCAGGAGGCCGAGTTCTTAAAGCCGGTGTCATAGACGGTGTAGCCGGTTTTACGCAGTAACCCGCGGATATCGATGGCCTTGTCGCCTTCCATTCCTTTAATGAGGGGTAAGAGATATTTTTCTCCATCAATGATCAGCTCCGCTGTTTGCGCGTGGTCGTTTTCAGGCATACGTGTTTACCTCCTGCAGGGGGATGATTAAACTCTCAAGGTTTGATGGCTGAGGCCTCGCCTGATTTTGTGCGCGCTCAAACACTGCACGGCGGGTGCTTTCATTAGAGTTTCGGTGATGCTATTGACAGAGCCGGCCGGGTAGCGGAGGCAATACGTTCAGGCCGCATGGCATGGGGCTCGATTGTATTCTCCAGGGCGCACTGTATCGTATTTGGCGGCTAACTTCAACACAGGGGCAACCTTCAACGGGAAGATTGCTGCAGGCCCATGCGGTTGTCCGGTTCCGAAAAACCAGAGCGCCGCCGCCGGTTTATTTTATAGTCCAACCACAATGCGCAGAAGGCCTTGACTGGAAAAGTCGATGCGGTTGTTGATAACAGGAAAAAAGCAGGAAGGGATGAGATGATAGAGGAATTGAACGAGAAAAAAAAGGCGATCCTGGAGGCGATGGATCACGCCGTTCCCGAAGAGAACCGGGCCGAGGCCGAGGACGTCCTGGATCTCTATAATGAGGATCGGATCGGATTGACGCTGCTGCTGGAGTTTTACAGTTGCCCGCCGGCGGCAAGGGAGGATTGGGTCCGGGAAATTCGGGTGATCAATCGTCATCACGGTATCTTTTTGCTGGCAGCAATTACTGTTCAGGAAAAATACCAGTACCTGGTTTCAAGCGAAGGGATTGAATTTCAGGGCAGGTTGACTGATGGTTTTCTTGCGGATGAACTGCTGGATTTCTTTGGGTACGACAGTGCCGAGGCCTTTAAGGAGGTTTCTGACGCGGCTGATACCTTGCCGGCCTATGAGCCTCTGCAGCTTGATGAAGATATCTGCCCGGCCTGTCATGCGCTTGTCGGCGAGTTCCACGAGTTGGGTTGTCCCGTGGAAATTTGTCCCTGGTGCGGCGGGCAACTCATCCATTGTGATTGCCGGTATGAAAAACTTGGGTTGGATGTAATGGAGTCTGAAGCGGAATTATTGCAATTTGAAGCATTACTCGAGGAGCAAGGCCGGCTCCCTTATTCCAGAGAGCAGCGTCCCAGTTTTGCCGATAATGGTCCGAATAGCGTTTTTGACTAAGGAGAGGAGTTGCCGCGCCGCTGGTTGAGGGGACATTCAGACGACGGAGCCCGGTGAATGCCCAGGCGCAGAATCCCGGAGTCCAACAAGCCGGGTCCGCATTTTCCTCTCCGTGCATCCCCCGGTCAAGGCAAGGGGCGCTTGAGGCGCCCCTTGCTCGCATCATTTTTTAACCTGCTGGTTTTCCAGATAGCGGAAAAGGTCCGAGTCCGTGGAGAGAACCAGAGAGGTGTTCTTGGTGATGATGTTGCGATAGCTCTCCAGACTCTTCTGGAAGGCATAAAATTCGGGATTGCTTGAATAAGCCTGCGCGTAAATACGGGCAGCTTCGGCGTCCGCCTTGCCGCGGATCTCGGTGGCCTCCCGCTGGGCCGTAGAGGTGATTTCCTGGAGTTCGCGGTCCACCCTGCCCAGAATCTCCGCCTTGCGGCCTTCACCGGTGGAGCGTTTTTCCGCGGCGATTCGTTTCCGCTCGGAGATCATCCGGTCGTAGACCTTCAGGCGGACCGACTCGATGTAGTTGACCCGCTTGAACATGACATCCATCAGCTCGATGCCGTATTGCGGTGTTATTTTCGCGGCGTCGTCAAGCACCATCTGGCTGATTTTGTCGCGGCCCACCTCGGGAGGGAGCACCATGTCCCTCGACTCGACCACTGCTGCCATGAAGTCCGGTGACCAGTCGGAACTGCGGATGATCTCGATCAGGTTGTTTTTATTGACCAGGTCCCGCACCGTGCCGTCGAGGATGTCATCCAGCAAGGACATGGCCCGCTTTTCCGTACCCACGGCCTGGAGGAAGCGAAGGGGGTCCGCAATGCGCCAGCGGGCGGTATTCTCCATGTAGATGAAGGTCTTGTCATTGGTTGGAATCTGATTGGGATCGCCGTTCCAGGTGAGTATTCTCTTTTCAAAATACTGCACCTTCTGGATGAAGGGGGTTTTGAATTTCAGGCCGGCCTCGGTGACCGAGTCGCCCACCGGGGCGCCGAACTGGGTGATGACGGCCTGCTGGCCCTCGGGGAGAATAAAGAAGCCATCCCAGACCGTGATGGCGACAGCGGTGATGATGACCAGGATGATGAGACGAAGTATTTTTTGCATATGGTCGTGTCGTTTGAAGAATTAGAAGAGTTATAAGAACAGTCAACCCCGCAAGGGTCGGGTGCTATTTCGTGTCGGCTGCTGGAGGTTGTTTCCCTGTTTTCCTGGAGAGATCGAGCAACGGGAGGATGTTCTGCTGGCTTTTGTCCATGACATAAACATGCTCCACCTGGGGGAGAATCTCCTGCATTGCCTCAAGATACATCCGTTGCCTGGTGACCTCTTCGGCTCCCTGGTATTCCTTGACAATAGCCTTGAATCGATTGGTTTCGCCGTTGGCCCGATTGATTCGCCCCGCCGCATATCCCCGGGCTTCTTCAATAATCTGCTTGGCGCTGCCGCCAGCCTTGGGGATAATCTTGTTGTAGGTCTCTTCCGCCTCGTTGATCAGCCGCTTCATGTCCTGATCCGCCTCGTTGACCTCATTGAAGGCCGGCTTGACCTGCTCGGGCGGATTGATATCCAGGAGCTGGAGGGTGACGAGGGTGATGCCGGCCTGCAGCCGGTCCATCTGGCTCTGCAGTTCCCGTTTGGCGTTGGCGGCCAGAACTTCTCGATTACTGAGGACATAGTCAAAATCCATATTACCGACAATCCGTCGGGTGACGGTTTCCGAAGCATCACGGACCATCTGGGAGACATCGCGGACCTTGAAGAGATAATTCACCGGATCACTGACCTTGTACTGGACGATCCAGGCGACCTCGATTACGTCCTTGTTGCCGGTGAGCATGAGCGCTTCATTATCAAACCCTTTCCGGTCAAAGGAGCTGTTGACCCCCGCCGCGCGGGTACGAAATCCGAATTCCTCCTTGCGGACGCTTTCAACATCAACCTTGGCCAGTTGTTCGATGTAGGGGATCTTGAAATGCAAACCGGCTTGACCCGTCCGATCATACTTTCCAAAACGGAGCACAATTCCGACCTCGCCGGGCTGGATGGTATAAAAGCTGGAAAAGATGGCCTGCACGACGAAAAGAGCGGCAACAACGGCGGTGATTTTCCCCGCGCCCGAGAGGAAATTGGGTTGGTCTTCGGGGAGAGGGCTCTGTTTGTCTTGCGAGGGTTTTTGCTCCTTGCCGGCAAAGGAATCCCGTATTTTCTGGATAAGAACGGCAAGCAGATCTTCCGGCCCGGTGGGCTTCTTCTTTTGCCCCCAGGGAGGTTGTTCATTCATCGGCATGGATACAGCTCCATTTGTTAAACTTGGATAGTATAGGTTGAGAAAAGAAACAGCGAACGGCTGACAACGGCAGCCTGCATCGGGGCAAGAGTTATACTGGGCCCTGAATGCGGGAATTTGTAAGCAACGTTTATCTTATGCATTGAATACCGCTTCGTCAAATAAGATCGGACGTGACAGAGGTATTTCTTGTTCTCGTGATTCTCCTGATGCAGAGGCAATTATTGCGGTCAGCGAAGGGCAAGTATCCAGCAGAGGAGGATGCTGATCAAGGAAATAAAAAAGAGAAGGGGTTGAAATAACGGACGTGAATTGGGTGCTAGTATGTCAGTGCGGCCCAGAAGAATGCCACTGGCGATGCCACAGCCAAAACCGAAGAAATGAGCACCAAGGTCGGTCTGCACGCCTTCGCTGCCGAGAAAGGCCAGCAGGCCGGCCCCGGCGCCGAGCGGCAGCACCAGCTCCTTGACCGAGTGCGACCGCAGGCGAGCAAATTGCAAACCAGTGAATATGCCGATAGCGGCGAAGACCGAGGTGGAAAATCCCACCGAAATATGGGGCGCTTGGCGAAGGAGGACATTGAGCAGATTGCCCGCAAATCCATTGAGGAACAGGAGCAGCCAAGCCCATCCGTACCCCACCGTTTTACTGAGAAAGTGAATCATCGAGCCGCCGATGAGGCAGTTGCCGCTCAGGTGGACCAGGTCGGCATGCAGGGTGAGGGCCGTCAGCAGGCGCCACCATTCACCATGCTCAAGAATGGCGACACTGTCGATCGCCCCCCGGGTAAACCAGCGGCTGTCCGTCGACCAGGAACCGGTGTATGCAAAAAACAGGGTAAGGAGCCCCATCATCAGCAGGGTGGGCGGAGTTTGCGGATGAAGAGTCGGGCGGGGTGGGGGCAAGGGCGGCCAATTGAGGTTTTCCGTCCGGTACTCGTGGAGATGGAAAAGAGCGGATTCCACATCCTGGTCGGCGACCAGCAGTTTCTGGCTGCGCTCATCCAGCACATGCTCGATACCGACGGCGGACAATACCAGCGAAAGGGATTCGAGCCGGCCTGCTTCCGGACCGGCAATCTGCACCAGGTGCGGTTCTCTCCCCTCTTTTGAAATCATCTTCTCCCGCTCCGGGGTTTTGTTGGGATACCGAATCGCGGCGGTAGTGGAGAGAATGGAGGGAAGGGGCTCTGGGCGTAAAAACTTGACAATGGATATATTGTTATTAAAGTTGCTAAAATTTACTGTTGACAGGGTCGTACGGATATTGATCCGGCCCTGTAATTTTCAGCTGGGGTTACTCCTGCTGCCTTCTGACAATGTACTTATGGAAAATTGATTATGCTTGCATTAATGAAACGATGTACCCCGTTCCTGCTGATTTTTTTCGCGCTGACCTTCATGGAGGCAGGAATAACCACCGATTACAGTGAAGCCCGTTCCAAATCCGGCGGTCGTTCTTTCAGCAGTCCCGCCACTCGGCAGGCACCCAGCCAGATGAACCAGGGAACACAGCAATCACAGCCCGGAGGCTTCGGCAAGGGTCTGATGGGTGGTCTCATCGGTGGCGCCCTGGGCGGGATGCTTCTCGGCAGCCTTTTCGGCGCGAGCGGCAGCGGCATGGGCATCCTGCCCCTGTTGCTTCTCGGTGGAGTCGGCTATTTTCTCTACAAGCGTTTTGCCAATCGATCGGCTGCGCCGTCGGGCTCCGGCGCCCAAAAGCCTTTCGGGGCCGACCTGTTTAAGGGGGGAGGTTTTGGCGGGAGTTCCGTTCCCCCCGTGCCCCCACCCATCACGCCGATTCGGGAAACCAACACCATCGAGGGTGGCCTGGAGGAAATCCGTTTAACGGATCCCGGATTTGACGAGAAACATTTCCTCGAGGTGGCTTCGGATGTCTTTTTCAAGATCCAGGCCGGGTGGATGCGCCGCGATCTTTCCTCCTACCGCCATCTGCTCGGTACCCAACTGGCGGCTGAGTATGAGCGTCATTTTGCTGAGATGAAAGAGAAGGGGCATCTCAATAAGCTGGAAAGCATTGCCGTTCGCCGGTTGGAGATCGCGGCCGCGGGCAGCGAAAATGGCGAGGATTTCGTCACGGTCCTGTTCACCGCCAATCTCCTGGATTATACGGTGGATGAAAAAACCGGGGCCTTGGTTGAAGGCAGTATGACCGAACCGGTGAAATTTGCCGAGCAGTGGACCTGGGCGCGCCCGGTTCGTACCGAAAACTGGCGGCTCGAAGGTATTGAGGTCGTCGAAGCCTGACAAGGTTCCCATTTAATAAGACTAAGGGCTACACTTCACGGAGAAGTGTGGTCCTTTTTTTGTCAAGAAACGGATTGACGGTGACAAACAACTGGGCAGGTCGGAGCAATGAGGCAGTTGAGAACATTGTGCGGACCGCTTGGAGCCACGGTCCGCACAATGCGAGTGGTAGGGTTTCTTGCAGTGAAGGCGTGAACCACGCCGTTTAAGCAAACGGTAAATACGGTTGTCGTCGGTTAGAGCGCCTTCAGTTTTTCGGTCAAAACCGGCAGGAACTGCTTGAGATCGGCTACCACAAAGACATCGGCCACCTCGCCGATGGGCGCATCCTTATCGGTATTGATGGCAACGATGAATTCCGATTTCTTCATGCCGGCCAAGTGCTGGATCGCCCCGGAAATACCGCAGGCCACGTAGAGTTTCGGGGTGACGGTGCGTCCGGTGGTGCCGACCTGACGATCATGGTCCACCCAGCCGGCATCGACCACCGGCCGACTGCCTCCGTATTCGCCGCCCAGGGCCTTGGCCAGCGCCTGGACGATGGCGATATTCTCCGGGTTGCCCACGCCTCGACCGGCGCTGACGATAACCTCCGATTTGGTCAGGTCAACGCCTTCGATCTTGGCCGCCTCGTAGCCGTGACACTCGACCTTGCCGCGCGCCTCCGTATCAACCGGCACCACAGTCGGGGCGCCCACCGGGTCCTCGTCCATGCCAAAGGCCCCGGCCTGCAGGGTCAGGATGGTTTGCGCGGTTTTCGATGTGATCTTCCGCCGCAGCTTGGCGTTACATACCGGAACGACCGGCACTCCGTCCTCGATCGCCACCACTTCGGAGATCTGGGCCGCTTTGAGGGCCACCGCAATCCGCGGGGCCAGGTCCCAGCCGTAGGACGAGTGGTGAAAAACAATCAGATCCGGTTGCTCCTTGGCGATGACATCCAGAAGCAGCTGTTTGTGGACCGAGGGGTTGTATTCCCCGTATTTGCCGACATCGGCCAGATAAAGAGTGCCGTCGAACTGGGGCAGATCATTGGGGCTGCCCACCAGAAACATGGAGGCCTCTGTCGGTAGGCCCTTGGCAAAAGCAATCAGTTGCGAGTATTTGACACGCAGTTTTCCTTCCCGGAATTCCGCCACAAGTAAGGTCTTCATGAATATCTCCTAGGCCAGTACGCCGGTTTTTTCTTTGAGCAGATGGATCAGTTTGTCGGCCATTTCGGGAAGTTCGCCTTCAAGGACGATACCGCTGCCTTTCCTCTCCGGGAAGTAGCACGCGGCCGTCTCCTGACAGGCTCCAATACCGCTGAGATCGGGAACCGCAAGGGTCAGCAGTTCTTTCTTTTTCGCCTTCATGATGTTGGGCAGGGTGGGATAGCGAGGCGTGTTGAGGCCCAGCTGGCAGGTGAGAACCACCGGGATGGCTGCGCTGACCAGAGCCTTGCCGCCGCCTTCCAGCTCGCGTTTGACCTGGACCGTGCCGTTCTCAAAGGTGAAGGCGACAATGGTGGTGATTGCGGGAAGGCCCAGCAATTCGGCGACCATGACGCCCACCTGGGCGCTGCCGCGGTCCTGGGACTGCATGCCGGTAAAGATGATGTCGAAATTTTTGTCTTTGGCGAAATCGGCCACCATTGCGGCGATTTCAATGGGCTCACGGGTGTGCGAATCGTTGTCGGCAATGTGGACACCCCGGTCACACCCCATGGCCAGAGCCTTTTTCATGGTCTCCTTGACCTGGTCCGGACCGATGCAGAGCACGGTCAGGTCGACCTCGCCCACCTGCTCTTTCAACCGCACGGCTTGCTCGACGGCGTATTCGTCGTATTCGTTCATCCGCCAGGCAAGGTCCGTGCGATCGTACCACTTCCCGTCGGCATTGATTTTGAATTTTGATTCCATATCCGGAACCTGCTTGATACAAATCAGTATTTTCATCGCGCCCCTCCAGCAATCAGGCTAGGTGATAGTTGTTGGTCCATTTCAAGAGCTTTGTGATCCTAATCCACAAGACGCTCGGCAAGTATTTCGGCAAGGTCTTTGGGTCGTAATTGTGCTTCAACATCAGCGCCCTTAACGCCGTCTTCAAACATGGTCAGGCAGAAAGGACAGTTGGAAACGAGCTGTTCCGCGCCAGTGCTAACCGCCATCCGCACCCGTTTGACATTGATGCGGTCGCCGATGTTTTCCTCGGCCATAATCCGGCCGCCCCCGGCACTGCAGCAAAATGCCTGGTCGCGATTTTGGGCCATTTCAGTCAGCTTGCCTCCCGCGGACTGAATGAGGTTTCTCGGGGCCTCGTAGAGGTTGTTGTGCCGCCCCAGGTAACAGGAGTCGTGGTAGGTGCAGGAAAAGGCATCGGTTTTGATCCGCAGTTTGCCGGTATTGATCAGCTGCTCAAGAAAGACCGCATGGTGTTCGACCGGGATGTCGAAGTCAAAATCCCGGTAATCCTTGGCCAGGGTGTTAAAGCAGTGCGGACAGGTGGTGACGATCTTCTTGACCCCATAGCCCTTGATGGTCTCGACCGTCTCCATGGCCAAGGTCTGGTAGAGGTATTCGTTGCCCATTTTGCGCATCGGTTCGCCGCAGCATTTTTCCTCCTTGCCGAGGATGCCGACCTTGATCCCGGCCGCCTGGCACAGCTTGACGAAACTCTTGGCCACCGCAATGTTGCGTTTGTCAAAGGACGCGTAGCAGCCGACAAAGTAGAGAACATCCACCTCGGAATCCTCGGCCAGGGTTTTGATTCCAAGGGATTCGGCCCAGTCCCCGCGGGAGGCGTAGCCCATGCCCAGTGGGTTGCCGTTGACCTCGGTCTGTTCCATGGCGGTCATGACTTCCTCGCCGGGGAATTCACCTTCCATGAGCACGAGATTACGCCGCATTTCGATGATTTTGCCGACATGCTCGATGGAGGCCGGACAGATGTCCTGGCAGGCGAAACAGGTGGTGCAGGCCCAGATGGCGTCACGGTCAACGGTGTCGATAAGGTTGGCCTCCGGCTGGGTGAAAGCGATTTCGCCGATCTGATTGACGACCCGCATCGGCGAAAGCGGCTTGCCGGTGGCAAAGGCCGGGCAGCGATCCTGGCACCGTTTGCACACGGTGCAGGCATCGGCATCAAAGATATCCTTCCAGCGCAGGTCGGTCAGGCCGCTGGCCCCGAATTTTTCAATGGTTTCGTCTTCCAGGTTGATGGTGGTCAGTTTGCCGGTGGGACCCAAATCCGACAAGAAAGAATTGGCGCTGGTGGTGAGGATATGGCGGAATTTGGTGAAAGGAATAACCGCGATAAAGGCAAGCGCCAGCAGCAGATGGAACCACCAGAGACCGGCGTGCAGGGTGCGCAGTGCGCCTTCACCGAGGCCGCCGAGCAGATGGGCGGTCATCAGTCCGACCGGTGACCAGGGGGCCAGCGGTGTTCCCATTTCGGTCACCGCCATCCGGGCGCCTTCAATGACAAAACCGGTGATGAGAATCGCCAGCAGCAGGCCGTGCATGAGGGCATCGTCGGGTTTGGTGATCAAACCCTCCGGGCGGAGCAGATAGCGGCGCACCAGCAGGCCGCCGAGCATGGCGATGGCCAGCAGTCCCGCCAGGTCCAAGGTAATGGAAAAGAGTTTGTAGAAGGTTCCTTTGAGAAATTTAACCCCAAAGAAGAGATCGGTGAAATCCGCCTGGGCGACGATGAGGGCCGTGCCGATCGCCAGGATAAAAAAACTCCAGAAAAACAAGGAATGGGCCGTGCCGGGGCCCGGGACCCGATAGACCTGGGTCTGGAGAAAAACGTTGTCCAGCAGGTTCTTAACCCTTTCACCCCGCTGGTCGGTGCGATCGAGCGGTTTTCCGAGCCGGTAGACCTTGAGCCGTTTCAGGCAGCCCCGGGCCAAAACGACCAGGGCCACCAGCAGCAGGCCGTACATGGGTGCCAAGGTGGTAAACCCATGACCGACATTCCAATAAATTTCACGGGTAAACTCCATTGAGGCCTCCCTTGCCATCAAAATATCGAACAATGGTCTCATGCTTGTACAGAAGAAGAGAGGCGGTTTGCACCGCAACTCTCTTCTTGTTTATCGTCAGTACGTTGAAACGTGGTATTCAAAGCGCCGCCACGGGACGGCGGTGCTGTTATTTGGTCAAGGCAGCGCCGATTACAACCCGTTGGACTTCGCTTGTGCCTTCATAGATTTCGGTGATCTTGGCATCGCGCATCATGCGTTCAACCGGAAATTCACGGGTATATCCATAGCCGCCGTGGAGCTGGACCGCCTGGGTGGTGACCCGCATCGCGGTCTCCGAGGCAAAAAGTTTGGCCATGGCCGATTCCTGGGAATAGGAAAGACCGGCGCTTGCCCGATAGGCGGCATTGTAGATCAGCAGGCGTGCAGCCTCTACCTGGGTGGCCATATCAGCCAGTTGGAACGATACGCCTTGGAAGGTGGCAACCGGTTTGTTGAATTGCTCACGATCCTTGGTGTAGGCAATGGCGGCGTCCAGGGCGCCCTGAGCAATACCCAGAGCCTGGGAGGCGATGCCGATACGGCCGCCGTCCAGGGTTTTCATGGCGACCTTGAACCCTTGGCCTTCCTGGCCCAGCAGATTTTCCGCGGGGATGCGGCAGTTGTCAAACACCAGCTCCATGGTGGGTGAGGAGCGGATGCCCATCTTGGCTTCCTTCTTGCCAAAGGAAAAACCGGGCGTCCCTTTTTCAACGATAAAGGCGCTGATGCCGCGGTGTTTTTCCGCGGATTTGTCGCTTCGTGCCAAAACCACATAGATTTCCGCTTCGCCGGCGTTGGTGATGAAGATCTTGGAGCCGTTGAGAATCCATTCATCGCCATCGCGGGTGGCCGTGGTCTTGGTGCCGCCGGCATCCGAACCGGCGGAGGGCTCGGTCAGGCCGAAGGCTCCCAGTTTTTCCCCTTTTGCCAACGGCACCAGATACTTTTGTTTCTGGGCCTCGGTGCCGAACATATAGATCGGATTGGCGCAGAGCGAGAGATGGGCGGAAAGGGTAACTCCGGTGGATCCGCAGACCCGTGACAGTTCCTCGACCGCGATCGCATAACTGATGTAATCGGCACCGGCGCCGCCGTACTCTTCCGGGAAAACGATACCGGTCAGCCCCAGTTCGGCCAGGCGGTCATACATCAGAGCCCGGTCAAAACGCTCTTCTTCGTCGCGTTCCCGCGCCGACGGCGCAACTTCGGCTTCGGCGAAACTCCTGACCATGTCACGGATAAGGTTCTGCTCTTCAGTCAACTCGAAATTCATATGCTCTACTCCCCCAAAGATAATGTTGTTGCTCACTTAAGTTTGGCCCGTTCAATCAATGAAACCAAACCGTATCAACCATTGGCCCAATGTAGACGTTTCGTTACGGAAGGGCCGCGCCGTTTCGGCCCTGCGGCTTAGCCGGGTTACTTCTGGTCCTTGATCTGTACCATCACTACGGTGCCGGTGGCGGTGATTTTTCCAGCGGCGGCAACCGTCAGGTCAACGATCACCTTCCGACCTTTGATCTCAACAGGTTTCCCGCGAATCACCAGTTCCGTGTTGATCGGTGTCGGTGCCAGGTAATCCACCTTGATGGAAGCCGTGACAAATCGGGAGAGCGGTTTGCCATCCTCCCGTGCCTTGGCCGCCGAGGCGGTGCCCGCGCCATGGCAATCGATCAGCGAGGCGATGATGCCGCCATAGAGAAATCCCGGATATCCGCCGGTATATTTCGGGTCCGGGGTATAGCGGCAGACGCTTTCCTCTCCCTCCCAGTAGCTTTTGAGATGATGTCCCGCTGCATTCAGTCGCCCGCAACCGAAGCAGTGCGCGTAATCGTCGGGATACTGGTCCTGAAACGCCGGTTCGTTCATCGCTCTCCTCTCCATGTGCCAGGCGGAATCCGGCGAGGCGGCCGAGAATCCTGGCAGACCTTCGCCTGAGGTTCCGCCCGCCGGGCCGTATCAGTAGGTATAAAATCCCTTACCGGTTTTGCGGCCCAGCCATCCGGCCTCGACATACTGGCGCAGCAGCGGGCAGGGGCGATACTTGGGGTCCCCCAAGCCCTGATACAGGGTGTTCATGATGGCCAGGCAGGTATCCAGACCGATAAGGTCGGCCAATGCCAGCGGACCCATGGGATGGTTCATGCCCAGTTTCATCACCGTATCGATATCCTCGCGCTCACCGACACCGTGGTAGAGGCAGAAGATGGCCTCATTGATCATGGGCAGCAGGATCCGGTTGGCGATGAACCCTGGATAGTCGTTGGACCGGGCCGGGGTCTTGTCCATGCGTTTGGCCAGTTCCCAGGTCGTCTCCAGGGTCTCGGGAGAGGTTGCCAGGCCGCAGATAATTTCCACCAGCTTCATCACCGGCACCGGGTTCATGAAATGCATGCCGATCACTTTGTCCGGCCGCTTGGTGTTGGCGGCGATCCGGCCGATGGGAATGGACGAGGTGTTGGAGGCCAGGATCACATGGGCGCCGCAGACTTCATCCAAGGTCTGGAAGAGCTTGAATTTGATGGCTTCATTCTCCGAGGCCGCCTCGACCACGAAATCTGCCGCGGCCATGTCATTCAAGTCAATGCTGGTCTTGATCCGGGCGAGAATGCGGTCTTTTTCCTCGGCCGCCAGTTTGCCTTTCTCAACGTTGCGCTGCAGATTCTTGGTGATATTGGCCAGGCCCCGATCAACGAATTCCTGCTTGATGTCATTGATGATGACGTTAAGGCCGCTGGCCGCCGCCACCTGAGCGATACCGCTGCCCATCTGGCCGGCGCCGATGACGCCGAATGTTTTCAATTCCATTGCTCCACTCCCTTTGCTGCGGGTTGAACCGGACGGCTGCTCCGTCCCGGAGGATTAGTGTTTGTTGCTGATCACCATAGCCATGCCCATGCCGCCGCCGATACACATGCTGATCAGGCCGGTGGCATACTGTCGGCGCTGCATCTGGTACATGGCGGTCACCATCTGGCGGGCGCCGGTGCAGCCAACCGGATGGCCCATGGAGATGCCGCTGCCGAGCTGATTGGGTTTTTCCATATCGATTCCCAACTCGAGCATGCAGCCCATGGCCTGGGCGGCAAAGGCCTCGTTGAGCTCGATCAGTTCGATATCTTCTAATTTTTTTCCGGCCTGCACCAGTGCTTTTTGGATCGCCGGAACCGGACCCAGTCCCATATAGGCGGGATCAACCCCGCCGGAGGCAAAGCCTTCGATGGTCACCAGGGGCTTCAATCCCAGCTGTTTGGCCTTGGCGGCGCTCATCAGCAGGACCGCGGCGGCGCCGTCGTTGATGCCGGAAGCGTTACCGGCGGTGACCGAGCCGTCCTTGGCAAAGGCCGGTTTCAGTTTTGCCAGTTTTTCGACCGAGGTTTCCATGGGGCGTTCGTCTTGAGAGAAGAGGACTTCTTCCCGGCCGACGCGAATCGGTACCGGCACGATTTCCTCGGTAAAGAGGCCGTCCTTGATCCCCTGCATGGCGCGGGCATGGCTGAGGGCGGCGAGCCGGTCCTGGTCGGCGCGGCTGATATTGTAGAGCTTGGCGATCGCCTCGGCGGTGACGCCCATGTGGTAGCCGTAAAAGATCTCGTAGAGGGCGTCGTAGACCATAAGGTCATAGACCTCGCCGACGCCGGTCAGTTCCATGCGATAGCCCCAGCGCGCCTTGGGCAGGGCCATGGGCACCATGCTCATGTTTTCCTGACCGCCGGCCAACACAATCTCGGCCTGGCCGGTCATGATCGACTGCGCCCCCAGGGCGATGGCCTTGAGTCCGGAACCGCAGACCTTGTTGATGGTGAAAGCGGGCGTTTCCTTGGCGATCCCGGCCTGGATCATGGCCTGACGCGCGGTGTTCTGGCCTTGGCCCGCCTGGAGCACGTTGCCCATGATGACTTCATCAAGGGTGATCGCGGTGGCTGCGGTATCCCAGGTGTCGAACTTTTTTTCCAGGTCGATCAGGCCCTGCTCTTTGAGCTTGTTTGGTGCCACTGCCTGCATCCCCGAACTTGCAACCGGGCGGAGACCCGCCTTGCGCAGGGTTTCGTGCATGACGCTTGCCCCCAGGGTGACCACGGAGGTGTTTTTCAGGCTGCCGCCAAAGGCACCCACCGCAGTCCGGCATCCACTGACTATCACCACTTCGTTCATAGATCGCTTGCTCCTCTATATATGCTGTGCAAATATTTGCTGTTAGCTGTTCAGTTCGCCTTTGAAAACCGGTTTGCGTTTTTCGAGAAAGGCACTGGTGCCCTCCTGGGCGTCCGGGTTGGCAAGGCACAGGGCAAAGGCATCGCGTTCGATACCCAGTCCGGTTGCAAGGTCGGTATTCAATCCCTGGTTCACGGTCTGCTTGGCCGCACAGAGCGAGGCCTTGCCTTTGCCGGCAATGAGGCGCGCGACTTCATCCACGGCGGCCCGCAGTTCCTCCGGGGCGAAGATCTTGTTGACCAGGCCGATGGCCTTGGCCTCGGCTGCGGTCAGGTGTTTGCCGGTGAAGATCATTTCCTTGGCGAGATTGGCGCCGATCAGTCGGGGCAGCCGCTGGGTGCCGCCGAAGCCGGGGATAATGCCCAGGGTGATTTCCGGCAGGCCGAAGAGGGCCTTTTCCGAGGCATAGATAAAGTCGCAGGCCAGGGCCATCTCGCAGCCGCCGCCCAGGGCGTAGCCGTTAACCGCGGCGATGACCGGAATGGCCAGCCCCTGGAGCCTGCTGATGATATCCTGGCCGAATTGGGCGAATTTTTTAGCCCCCAGCGGGGTCAGGGTGGCGATCTCGGTAATGTCGGCGCCGGCAATGAAGGCCTTTTCGCCGGCCCCGGTCAGGATCAGCACCCGGATTGTTTCGTCGTTCTTGATGCTGTCGAGGGCGTCGGCAAGTTCGTTCAGGAGGGCCGAGTTGAGGGCATTGAGGGCTTTGGGGCGATTGAAGGTCAGGGTTGCAATGCCGTCGGCGCAGGTCAGTTCAAGGGATGAATAGGTCACCGTTTTCTCCTTGTTTCAGGGTAATAAGAAATCACTTCTCAGAGTTGGACGAGGCGTCCAAAAAAAAGAAAATGGAGGGCGATCGCAGTAGACTCGACCCTCTTATCCATTTTAAAAAAATCAAAGAGGGGAGAACCTTTTCCCCTTGCCGGCGTGGTGTTTCCCTCGGTATTGCTGATAGAGTTAACCTGGCGAAAGTGCATATTTTTAGTACATAGCCACTCGGCTGTCAAACATTTTCTACCAGTTCATCAGGAGCGTAACCTCGTTCCGGAATATGCAAATACGGCGGCTCGGGCGGACGAAACATAAGTAAATGATGTCTTTGAGTCGTGAAATGCTCCAAGATACCTTGCGATTGGGCCTCTTGAAGTAGGACAAAATACAAAAAGGGGGGTGGAGTTACAATGCTAGAAAACTTATATATAATATTACAATAAATGTAATAATCGGAATTCTTAGCTCAAAGAGGACAGGTATGATCGCAAGTTATGCCCTTTGGTGAGACGCAGTTTATGCCGGATACGGTAACGGTGCAGGTTGATTGCGGATTCCGATACGTTCAGAAAATTTGCGATCTCTTTTGTACTCAAACCCTCCTTGATGAGATTGGCAATTTGCACTTCCTTGTTGGTGAGGCTTAAGAACTGTACGGACATTTTTTGGGCGAAGGGAGACACGATATCTTTCAGATTCGACTCAAGCACATTAATGTACGACCTGGATCCCGCATCTATTTTCCCCTTTAATTTCTCTATGTAAGGGAGGATGAGGAGTTTAATGTTGTAGAGAACATTTTCTTCAACGATCTTCTGGTCTTCGTTCCGCTGCTTCAGCAAAACCCTTAAAGCCGCATTGAGATCTTCGAGTTCGTGCGTCTTTGCCTTAAGATCGGACTCCCTTTTTTTGAGCGCCAATTCCATTTGCTTGCGTTCCGTAATTTCCCGGACAGTTTCGATGGCGCCAATGAAATTTCCATTGCTGTCGCAAAGTGGACTTGCTTTTCCCCAGAAAATTAAATTCTTGTTATTCAAGGTAAGGAGGTCGGTTTCGGCAATCAGGAGTCCATCTTCCCTCTTGAAATAATGATACGTGTCCATTTCCGGCAATTTGTTCGGTTCAAACACCTGGTCAACCAGGATAGGTCTCCGGGTGCCGTAAAAGGGGATGGCGTATTCATAGTCTCCCTTTCCTAGAATATCGCCGGCTTTGACCCCGGTCAGTTCTTCCATGGCCCGATTCCAGATGATGACTTTCCCTGCCTTGTCGATCGCAAAAGTGGCGTCGGGAAGGAAATCGATAATGATCGCCAATCGTTGCACGGATTCCTTAAGAGATTCATCGGTCAATTTACGGTTGCCGACCTGCATCGAGTTCCCCAGGATAGCTGGTCGCCCCTTGTACGAGATGGCAGTGACGGTCTCCATCACCCGCCTGATCTCCCCCTGCCGCGTCATGATCCTGAACTCATAGGGCGTGGTGCGTTCACCTCGCAGCATCGCGCGCGAATTCTCTCTCATTTCGTTAAGATCCTCATTGTAAACGAAAATCTCGGAACTCTTGCCAATCAATTCTTCTGCCTGATACCCGGCGCAGGAGGCGGCACTCCGGTTGATAGACCTGAATTTTCCCTCCTGAACGACATAGATACCTGAGTACGACTTTTCTCTCAATGTTCTGAAAATCTCTTCGCTCTCTTCCAGAGTTTGTTCCCTGTGTTGGGGTTCGGAGAATTTTTCCCCTGATTCCTCCATGGTCTTCTTTTTCTTGTCAATGGATTTTACAGCCATCTTGATTTCCCGTGCCTGAGGTGTTCAGATATTTATTGTTAGCAAACAGACGGTTACGATGTGCAACTGGCAGGGGAGAGCTGAGTTACCCTCCAGCTGGGCTATCAAAAATTTTTTATGAGTTTGTTGTTCGCGTTTTGCGTTGTTGATCCCGTGCCTGGAGACGGGCGCGGGTCATGCGTTCGCGTAGGCCGCCATCCTTGAGGAAATCCTGCTCCAGTCGCCGTATCTGCTGGTCCAGCAGGTAATTGGTTTGGTGAATCAGGCAAATGGCGATATTGGCCACCACCTCGGCGGGGCGGGTTTCAACAAACGCTCTGTAGGTCTCATAGGTCACATGGGACTTCTGGCCCAACCTGCGTACATATCGGGCTTCCCTGGAGTCTTTCTCCCAGATAACCAGGTCCCGGACCCGAAGGAAATCGCGGTAGTCTTCCAGCAGTTCCTCCTGGCTGGCCCGGGCTACATTGGTCAGCTTGATTTCCATCTCTTTGGAGGTGCCGGAGGCCTTGCTCCCTTCGATAATGTTCTGCTTGCCGGAACGGGCCGCCTGCACCATCTGGTCAACGGTGCGGTCGCCTCTGGCAAGGAACCGTTGGCAGAAGCGGAAGGTCAGGTCGTAAACTACCTCGGCCTTCTGATAGGAAAGCAGTTCCCGATAGTTGCCGTGGGGCGGAATGAAGGTGGTATCACCGGGGTTTTTCATAGGTCGTATAGGTCCTATGGGACTTATTTCAAATGTTCTTCCGGCTACAAGGCAATAATCGCCTCGACCTCAATCGCCGCGCCCAGGGGCAGGGCCGCGACCTGCACCGCGCTCCGGGCCGGATAGGGCTCGCTGAAATACTGGGCATAGACGGCGTTGACCCGCTGGAAATTGGCGATATCGGCCAGGAAGACCGTTACCTTGACCGCCTTGGCAAGACTGGTGCCGCCTGCTTCGGCCAGGGCTGTTAAATTATGGAAGACCAGGTGAGCATGCTCTTCGATACTGCCCTCGGGGATTTTTCCGGTCCGCGGATCAATGGGCAGGGTGCCCGAGGTGAACAGCAGCGAATCAATGGCGATGGCCTGCGAATAGGGGCCGATTGCCGTTGGGGCCTTGTCGGTGCGGATGGGCGTTCTGGTCATGGGTGCGCTCCTTGTGCGTTTCTGAGGATGATTTCTTTGGCGGCGATCAGGGCGGTGGCCGCGGCGGATACGATATTTCCCGCCACGCCGGGACCATCGCCGGCCACAAAGAGGCCTCTGATCGGGGTTTCCAGGTGGCTATCGGTTTCCACCTGGGTGGCGAAAAACTTGATTTCCGGGGCGTACAGCAGGGTTTCGTCGTTGGTGACCCCGGGAACGATCTGGTTGAGCTGTTCCAGGCCATCGATCAGGTTGGTGAGAATGCGCTCCGGCAGGGCCATGGCGATATCGCCGCAGACCACGTTCTTCAGGGTCGGTTCGATGTAGCTGTTGCGGATTCGATTCCAGGTCGAGCGCCGGCCGCGTTTGAGATCGCCGTAACGCTGCAGGATCGGCTTGCCGCCGCCGATCAGAGTGGCCAGTTTGCCGATGGATTCGCCGTAGGCCTGGTTATCTTCGACCGGGTCGGTGAGCACCACCTTGGAGAGAAAGGCGAAGTTAGAGTTGTCGGATTTCCGGTCCATGAGGGCATGGCCATTGACGCAGACGAAATCCTGGTAGTTTTCCAGGGCGACAAAACCGCCGAAATTGGTGCAGAAGGTGCGGGTCTGGTCGTCGTACTTGGAGGTGCGGATGAAAAAGGTCGGGTCATAGATAACCCGGCAGAGGTCCTGCAGGATCTCGTTGTGGACCTCGACCCGTACCCCGACTTCAATTCCGCGTTGCGAGACGTTGATGCCGTTACGGGCGGCAATATCGGCCACCCACTCGGCCCCGGCCCGGCCCGGGGCCAGGATGACGCTGGCGGCCCGGTAGGCGCCGCGCTTGGTGGTCACGCCCGTCACCCGACCATCTTCCACCACTATATCCCCGACTGTCTCGGAGTGATGGAAGCTCACTCCCTTGTCTTCGATATATTGGGCCATGGCGGCAATATGGCGGGGCAGGTTGTCACTGCCCAGATGTTTCTGTCTGATGAGGAGGAGATCGATGCCGTTTTTTCGGGCCTCCTTGCGGATGTTGCGGGCGGCCTCCATATCCGTGGGGAAGACCTGGCCGTCCATGCCGAAGCGATTGAAGATGGCTTCGGTTTCATCGATCAGGCGGGTGGCCTCGGCTGCGCTGAGGAACTGGGTGAGATCGGTCTTGCCCAGTTTATGGATGAAGTTGAGTTTGCCGTCGGAAAACAGCCCGGCGCCGCCGATGCCGCAGAGGATATTGCACGGTCGGCAGTGCATGCAGCCCTGGTCGCTGATCGGGCAAGTGCGTTCCAGCGGCGGTTTGCCCCTTTCGATCAACAGGATTTTGAGCTTGGTGTGCTCGCTGAGGTGATAGGCGGCAAAGAGACCGGCCGGCCCGCCGCCGACAATAATGACATCAAAGGTCTGTGCTGGGGCAGTGTGGGTCATGGTGCTCCGTCTGGCAAATGCCGGCAACGGCTGGCAACCGGCAGGTCGATCTCGGGTAACGGGATGATATCAGGAGAAAAGCCTCTTTCCTTTCCCGATTCTTCGAATTGTTCTGCCATATTTCACGGGGAATGACCAGTCAATTTTCGTCAAAGGGGCCGGAGGTCGGGGGGATCGGCCGAGCAGGGAGTGCGGCGGCAAGAGGCGAGGGAGGAAATTTACGGTACCCGTGCCGGATAATGCATGATTTCCATCAACCCTTCTCTTTATTTAGTGTATCGTAACAGAAGCGTTGGCGGAAACTTCGGCGCTTGTCGCATGTAAGGATTCCTTTTTTCTTCCGGAGCATACCACTATGAAAAAACGGCATTATTCCGAGCTCGGGCTGGTCAATACCAAAATCATGTTTGCGCAGGCCATGCAGGAACAGTTTGCGGTTCCTGCCTACAACTTCAACAACATGGAGCAGTTGCAGGCTATCGTCATCGGCTGCGCCCGGTCCGCCTCGCCGGTGATTCTCCAGGTATCGGGCAGCGCCCGCGGCTACATCGGCACCTCCTTTCTGCCGCACATGGCGGCTGCGGCCGTCGAACTGGCCCGGGAGACCGGCACGGCCGTCCCCATGGCCCTGCATCTCGACCACGGCTCCAGTTTCGAGCTGGCCAAGGACTGTATTGATTCCGGTTTTTCCTCGGTGATGATCGATGCCTCCCATCATTCTTTTGCCGACAATGTCGCCCTGACCCGGCAGGTCGTCGAATACGCCCATGACCACGAGGTGACCGTCGAGGCCGAACTCGGCGTGCTCGCCGGGATCGAAGACGAGGTGATCGCCGAAAAATCCTCCTACACCCGGCCCGAGGAGGTCGAACGGTTTCTGCGGGAGACCGGGGTCGACAGCCTGGCCATCTCGATCGGCACCTCGCACGGGGCCTTTAAGTTCAAATTGCAGTCCGGCCAGGAACCGCCGCCCCTGCGCTTTGATATCCTCGAAGAGATTGAAAAGCTCGTGCCCGGTTTCCCCATTGTTCTCCACGGCGCCTCCTCGGTGACCCGCACTCATGTGGAGATGATCAACCAGTACGGCGGCCGGATGGACAACACCGCCGGAATCCCGGAAGAGCAGCTGCGGCGGGCGGCGGCCTCGGCGGTCTGCAAGGTCAATATCGACAGTGACGGCCGTTTGGCGATGACCGCGGTGATCCGGAAAATTTTTGCGGAGAAGCCGGGGGAATTCGACCCGAGAAAATATCTCGGGCCGGCGCGTGACGAATTGATTGCCATGGTCATCCACAAGAATACCGCGGTTCTCGGCAGCGCTGGGCGGATTAAATAACATTTTCAACAGGTTGTAATCGGAGTCCCGTTTGCTGCCCGGGATGTGGCGGCAAAGGCCGGAAAAAGGTTGCTCTCGGCAGAAAGCTGTGGTCCAGTAACACTCAGGGCGGGCCGGCAGGGGCAGGGGGCAGGAGATGTTGAAGCGGGCTGAAAGGATCGGATCTTTATGAAAGACAGCAGCAGCAATCTGGTATGGATCGATCTGGAAATGACCGGGTTGAATCCCTTTACCGATCAGATTCTGGAAGTGGCCACGGTCATAACCGATTCCGAGCTGCAGATCCTTGCCGACGGCCCGGTCCTTGCCATCCACCAACCGGAAGAGGTGCTGGCCAGCATGGACAAGTGGAACACCCAGCAGCACAGTTGTTCCGGCCTTGTCGAGCGGGTCCGCCGGAGTACCTATACCTGCAGGCAGGCGGAACTGGAAACCCTGGACTTTATCCGCCAGTGGGTCGGCTACAGGGTTTCGCCGATGTGCGGCAATTCAGTCTGGCATGACCGGCGTTTTCTCGCCCGCTTCATGCCGGAGTTGGAACAGTATTTTCATTACCGTAATATCGATGTCAGCACCCTCAAGGAACTGGCGCGGCGCTGGGCCCCGGGGCTTGCAAAGTTCAGCAAGGAAAACAAGCACCTGGCTCTGGACGATATCAGGGAGTCCATTGCCGAGCTCAAGCATTACGGCGACTACTTCATTAAAAAGTGAGGTCTTTAGGTTTTTTAGGCTGTTAGTCTTTTAGCTTTTTAACATTCTCGCCTAAACGCCTAAACGCCTAAACGCCTAAATTCCTAATCCCCTACTTTCACGCCCCAGATTTCTTCCGCATACTCCTTGATCGTCCGGTCGCTGGAGAACTTGCCCATCCGCGCCACATTGAGAATCGATCGTTTCACCCAGGTGGTTTGATCGGCATAGACCCGGCCGACCAGTTGCTGGCATTGCAGGTAGGATTCGAGGTCCAGCAGCAGCAGGTAGGGGTCGTTTTCGCTGAGCAGATCATTGACCAGCGGCCGGAAAAGTTCGGTGTCGCCATTGCTGAAGGCGCCGCCCGCAATCGAATCGATAATGTCGCGGACCTCCGGGTTGCTTTCGTAGATCTGGTACGGTTTGCGCGATTTGCATTTTTTCTCGTATTCGGCTTCTTCTGCGGTCATGCCGAAAATAAAGATGTTCTCCTCTCCCACCTCTTCCCGGATTTCGATATTGGCCCCGTCCAGGGTGCCGATGGTCAGGGCGCCGTTGAGGGCGAATTTCATGTTGCCGGTGCCCGAAGCCTCGGTGCCCGCGGTTGAGATCTGCTCGGAGAGATCGGCCGCCGGGATGATTCGTTCCGCCAGCGACACGCAGTAATTGGGAATAAAAACCACCTTGAGGCGGTCGCCGACCCTGGGGTCGCGGTTGACCACCTCGCCCACCGAGTTGATCAGCTTGATGATCAGTTTTGCCCGATGGTACGAGGGCGCGGCCTTGCCCGCAAAAATGATGGTGCGCGGCGTGGTCGGCAGATCGGGGCGGGTGATCAGCCGGTGGTAGAGATGGATGACATGGAGGACATTGAGCAGCTGTCGTTTGTACTCGTGAATCCGCTTGACATGAATGTCGAACAGCGAGGTCGGATCCACGGTGATGCCGCAGGTGGCGGCAATGATTTTAGCCAACCGCAATTTGTTGCCCAGCTTGACGGCCCGCCAGTCCTGCTGAAAGGCCGGATCGTCGCTGAACTGCTCAAGTGCGCGG
>Ga0209016_1000611_pt1 | contig 39477 bp, 31 predicted proteins | sample EPASupsiteSAE305_FD_187265 | JGI IMG/M metagenome (GOLD analysis project Ga0209016, IMG submission 187265) | Bioremediated contaminated groundwater microbial communities from EPA Superfund site, New Mexico - SAE3-05 (SPAdes) (version 2) | ecosystem: Environmental > Aquatic > Deep subsurface >... | reverse complement strand
GTCATGCGGACCAACGCCGCGGCGGGGTTTGCCGGTTACATAGCAGAGCACGACTTCGGGCGCTGCAATATCGTAGGTGTTTTTCAAGAGCTGCTTGACCAGCTCCGGCCCGCCTTCGCCGACCGCGAGCGTGCCCAGCGCGCCGTAACGCGTGTGGCTGTCTGAACCCAGAATCATCCGCCCGCAGCCCGCGAGCTCTTCGCGCGCATAGCTGTGGATGACGCTGAGGTTTGCCGGCACATAGATGCCGCCATACTTCTTTGCGGCGGAGAGGCCGAAGACATGGTCGTCCTCATTGATCGTGCCGCCGACGGCGCAGAGGCTGTTGTGGCAGTTGGTCATCGCATACGGCACGGGGAACTCGGTCAAGCCGCTTGCGCGCGCGGTCTGCACGATGCCGACATAGGTGATGTCGTGCGAAATCAGCGCGTCAAAGCGCAGACGCAGTTTCTCCATGTCGCCCGAAACATTGTGCGCGCGGAGAATGGAATACGCGATGGTCTTCTCGCGCGCGGCTGCCTTGTCTTTGCCGGCGGGATGCGGCCTGCCATTGTGCAGGGTCACCGGATGGTCATGATAGCGAATCATTGGCTCCTCCTTGACGGACGTACCGTGAGTAATCTTTCCTCTAAAGGGGATATTAGGGCGGAAACTCCCACTTATAAAATTGTACCATGCCTCTAGCCGCAAGGAAAGCCGAAACGAGGGTATATTATCCCGATCCGCGTGAAAAAATTCTGACGGAAAGATTCGCTGATGTAACTCTTGACATGGGTTTGACGGACGGTTATAATACACCATGTGCCGCCGAAAATCGGCACAAAAAACAGCATATGGCGGCGTAGCTCAGCTGGCTAGAGCATTCGGTTCATACCCGGAGTGTCATCTGTTCGAATCAGATCGCCGCTACCACCAAAAAAGCCCGGAAACAGTGCGTTTTCGGGCTTTTTGTATTTATACATTTGAGCTCATTTTATACAATCTGACACAGATCTGACACAGCTTGACACAGCTACTTGGAAAACAGGGTTTTCATGAGCGCATCCGATGCCTTTTTCTTGCTCTGAACAAGAACATGCGCGTATTGATTCATGGTGAACTGCGCCGTTGCATGCCCGGCAAATTCAGATACGGTTTTGGGGTTCTCGCCTGCTTCCAACATATATGTAATTGCAGTATGACGCAGATCATGAAGTCGCATATCCGGCAATCCCGTTCTTGCTGCGGCACGTTTAAACGCCTGGCTAATACTGTCAGGTCTAAACGGAGTGCCTTGTACAGTAGTGAAAACAAATGGCGAAGATACTACATGTTTTCCAGCCTCGCGAGTGGCTTCTTCCTTGGATTGCTTCAGCTTGATGAGTTCGTCTCGAAGCATATCCGGCATAGGCAGCTGACGACGACTGTTCTTCGTTTTCAGCTCCCCAATCTCCACAGTGTTCATAAGATTGTTGACCAGAAGCGCGCGCTTAAAGTCGATTGTGCCTTCTTCAAAATCGAGATCTGACCAGTAAAGCCCCAAGGCTTCCCCGCGTCGACAGCCCAATACAGCGCAGGTTAAAATCGCCAGGAAGCATTCTGCGCTGCTCAATTCATCAAGTAATCGACGCATCTGCTCAGGAGTCGGTATCGTGTACTCCTTTGTTTTTGCCATAGGGAGCTTTGCATCATCTGCTGGGTTCTTAACTATCAGCCCTTCCCTTCGCGCCTGATCAAGGCATAGATGGAGCAGGGCATGTACATTACGTACGGTTTTTATACTATATGTCTTGGCTGGTTTCACGCAAATTCGCATTGGACCTTGCTGCTCGTATTTTGCCTTAGAGAATACCGTCTTCAAAATTTCACCATACATGTGCTGTATCGCCAGCGTGGTGAGATTCTCAAGGCGAGTCCCTCCGATATGCGGCTTGATCTGCTTGTCCGCAAGTGACTTGTAACCCTTAAGGGTGTTAGGACGCAAATTGAGCGCATATGTATCTAGCCAGAGATCAAGATACTCCCCGACTGTGAGGCCGCGTGCATCCGCATACATCCCGGTGTTGATGGAGTGTTCAACTTTTACCAGGAAGGCATTTGCCTCTTTGGATGATCTAAAAGTCCGCGTTCGCTGTTGCCGTTCACCGTTGGCATAATAAGCATACCGCACGCGGTACCGAGATTCGCCTGATTCGGTTTTGAACTTATCAATGCTGGCCATCTTTTATTGCTTCCATATAGATTTATCCATTAGAGTTGTTAATTCTACTTCAAAAGGAATTTGTTCTTTAACATCAGCAAGCAAACTGTCTTTATGTGATTGCACCTGGATATGTAAAAATGACAATGCGTTTTTAAGCATTTCAAGGTTAGCAGCTTTAATTATTTCAGAAATGTCAGATAATATTATTCCTTTATGTCTGCTATTGGGCGGTTCGGATTTTGAAACTAATTTCAACGAGTACGGATCATAATCGATTTTCTTTCCATCTACTTCAAAACTAATATTACTGAATTCGGCAAAAAGATAGTTGTAAAGCAATATAAGAAATTTATCGATATTCGGGTCCCATAACAATGTATCGAGAGCTAGTAGTTTCATTACTTCTGGGAAACCTCCCTGCACAGTACTATTTTGTTTCATGCGAAGTAATTTTGTTATAGCAATCTCAGACAGGCCAGTTTGTCGACAAATATAATCCGTGGTATATGTTGGGCGCTCATCCTCTCCGAGCAGATAATTCGTAGAAGCCCTATAGTGTCGTGCAATACGAACCAAAGTCTTTACGTCTGGAACATTCTCTCCCTTCTCGTAAAGTCCTAATGTTGATCGCGTAATACCGATAGCTTTAGAAGCAACTTCGAGTGTTTCTCGGTTTTTTAATCGTAATTCCCTTAATCGCTTGGGAAATTCAGCCTTCTCGTTGAATGAAAAACGGCCGGATAATCCTTGCTCTTTTGCTTCTTTGTCCGAGAGAGGAAAAAAAACATTATCCACTTGGAATCACCTCGCTTGATCGAAATACTGGAATAGTTATATCATATCGCATGAAATACTTGATAGTCAATAACTATTATTATACAATGAACTTGCGCCTGAAATGTTCTCGCGCTTAATAGTAACGGGAGGATTTCAACCGTGGTTGACCAGCCAAATTCAGAATTTCGCAGATTATGTAAGAAGCACGGAATCCCTCTGTGGCGAATCGCGCAAAAAGCAAATGTAAGCGAACAAACGCTTATTCGATGGTTACGAGAAGAACTGACGGATGAACGATATAAGATGTTGATGGACATCATTGATATGTTCAGGAAGGAGATTCTGTTATGAATATTCCGCTTGTCCTAACTATAAAGGAAACCGCAGCACGCGCTGGAATCCCAGTAGCCTTTGTGCGTCGCCTCGTTGCCGAGAACAAAGTCCATTCGGTTCGATCCGGCTCGAGGTTTTACGTGAATTGGGCGAGTTTAGAACGATACTTGATAGGAGAAAAAGATCAAACGCATTTACCGGCGGAAAGCAAGCTCTGGTGAAAGAGGTTGCATATGGCAGACGTTAAGTGGATCAAAATTGCCGTTAATCTCTTCGATAATCGAAAAATAAAACAATTAGAAAGGCTTCCTGACGGGGATCGGATCATATTAATCTGGATTAAGATTCTGTGTCTTGCTGGAATCGTAAATGATTCTGGGTCTATCTATTTTACGCGAGATATCCCTTACACAGAACAAACGCTGGCAACAGAGTTTAATCGGCCGCTCGAGATCATTCAACTTGCTCTTAGTGTTTTTCAAAAGTTTGAAATGATCGAGATTGTCGATGATCTCATTCGTGTCACAAACTGGGCATCGTATCAGAATGTTGAAGGCCTCGAGCGAATTCGAGAACAAGGAAAAGTGCGTTCAGCCAAATACCGCGATAAAAAAGCTGTTTCCCGTGACGTTACGCGTGATGTTACAGTAACGCCTCATGACGCAACAGATACAGACATAGAGAGAGAATTATATACAGACAAGAAAGAAGATAGCGCAAGGCAAAAAGCAGAACGATTTTCGCCTCCAACGCTTGATGATGTTGTGAAGTATATCAATGAAAAGGGATATGAAGATGTAGATCCTGGTAAGTTCTTAGCCTATTACTCTGCATCTAACTGGCATGACAAAGACGGCAAACCCGTAAAGAACTGGAAGCAGAAGATCATCACATGGAGTGGGCAAAGCACAAACAAGAAAGGAAAGACTGTAAATGGAACAGATGCCGAGAAGGATTATTCCATCATCCCAAGTGGATATGCCTCTTTGTAACTCGAAAATTTGTCCAGTATGTGGTGAAGCTGTCGAGCGTGTTATGACCCAAGCCAATCGCGACTTTTTTGATAGAGTTGAATGGTTTCTAGGTGTGAAAGTTGGCGAAACATTTCCCGCCCTTTGCCGCTGCGAAAAAGAAAAACAGGAAAAAAAGCACGAACTTGAACGGCTTCAAAAAATAGCGCGTGAACGCTCTGAACACTTACGGCAAAAGGGATTAAGCGATCCAATTTACCGGGACATGACATTCTCCGTAGATCGCGGATACAACCCTGCCACAAGTACGATAGCAAGAAATTATGTTGAGAATTTTGATTTTATGTTGGCCAATCATATTGGGCTCCTTCTCACTGGAGATGTAGGAACTGGAAAGACGTTTATCGCTTCATGCATCGTAAATGGCTTGATCGACAAAGGTGTGTCAGCAATGATGATCAGGCTGTCACGAATAATCAATGCAGACCTCGAGGGTGCAGCGCATATATTGCGGATAATCGAACAGTCCGATCTCGTTGTATTTGATGACGTTGGTGCTGAACGCGACACCTCATTCGCACATGAAAGAGCATTTATGGCAATAGATACAAGAATCCTCGCGCGGAAACCAATAATAGTAACTACGAATCTCACGTTTGAGGAACTCGCCGGAGTCACCGATAGGATGCTTAAGCGAATATATGATCGAATTATTGGTGAATGCGTACATGTTCCGATAATCGGACATTCAATTCGAAAGGTTGAACAGGTACAAAAAACCGAGTCTGCGCGCGGCAAACTCTTAGGTGAATCCGCAAAACAAACAATCTGAGTGAAGACGATTTTATAATTATATGCAAAAACAACTAAAGATCAGCCTAACGAATTATTAATAAACTGTTTTCTCAATAATTGAGCAGCTTTCCCTTATCAGGTTTTGGAAATAAATTTCTATTTATTTTGCTAGTTCGATATGCAAATTTCGAACATTTCTGCGTGCCCATTGTGATCTTTTTTAAATACGCAATGCGGACACAAGAACCTTACAAAACCTTACATTCGAAAAAATTTTGCATTGGGAGATATTAAAAGGTAACTACTAATACTTCATATAAGAAGAGGAAAAGAAACGTTATATGACATGATTTTTACATGTCCGCTCGAATATTTGTGTCCACAATGTCCGCAACATTTTTTTACAATCCCCTAGCAATGTCCACAGTATTTCAACCAGTTGTGCATACGCGATTTTGAACAGCTTCACTCCTTTTTCACTTCTAGCATTAGCATTTTCTCATGCTATCACCAAACACATCTAAGTGTTATTACTGATATTTATTCAAAAAAACTATAGCCTTTGATATTTCGAATGATTCCCTAGAGAAGTCGAAAAATCACGACAGCTAAAACTTGTATATGCAATGCGCGTTTGATATAATAAACGACAAAAGGCGCGGAGGGTTTATGGAAGCCGTCAACCCACAAAAAATCAAATTGTTGAAGCTTTATGAAATTCTCCGTCAGCATTCAGATGAGGATCTCCCCTTGTCGACAAACCAGCTCTGCGCCATGCTCGAAGCCGAAGGTATCGCTTGTGACCGGCGCACACTGTCAGAAGATATTGACACCTTAAATGCCAACGGATTTGAAGTGCTGCATCGACGCACGCGTTACGCGAAGCTCTATTATATTGTCGATCGTCAATTTGATCTCGCCGAGGTAAAGATATTAATCGACGCCATTCAGGCGGCTAGCTTCATCCCCAAGCAGAAGACCGAGGCTTTGACCGACAAAGTTGCCAGCCTGGCAGGCAGCCACAAAGCTGCTGCGCTCAAGGGCAATCTGGTTACATTCAACACTCGGAAGCATACCAATGAGGCGATCTATTATTCAGTCGATGCGCTCGAAAACGCTTTGCAGCAAAAATGCAGAGCATCCTTTCGTTATTTTGATTTAAATGAGCATAGTGTGCGAGTCTTTCGCAAAGACGGCGACCGCTATATAGTAAATCCGGTCGGTCTTGTTTATCATGAGGATAATTACTATTTGGTGACCTACCACGAAACACACGAAGCTACTGTCAACTACCGAGTTGATCGCATGGCGGATGTACAAGTCGAGCAAACGCCAGTTGCTGAACAAGCTATCGCGTTATCTGACGAACTAGGCGTTTACACCGAGCGTGTGTTCAAGATGTTCAATGGTCCTCGGGCAACAGTCGAGCTTCAATTCGACCGCAAGCTGATCGACGCGGTGCATGACAAGTTTGGTGAGAACGTTGAGATCACAGCTTGTAAACGCCAGCAATGTTCAGCTAGAGTTGAAGTTCTGGTTAGTTCGGTATTCTTCGGCTGGTGCTTTCAGTTTGGGAAGGGTATGAAGATTCTGTCGCCCGACTCGGTCGCAGCAGAAATGAAAATGCAGACACAGCTCGTCACAAGAATATACAACAAGACTAGAAGCGGTTTATAAAATCAAAAGAACATTATTGGGCGGTGATCAATTTGAGTTCCTCCAACATTCAGGATTCTCCAATTACTGATAAGCTTTTCTCGGATACCGAAAAGGCCATATCATTATTCAAGTTTATAGGCGAATTGGACAAAATGAAGCAACGGATAATTACGAATTATTCGGAGTATAATTGGCACTGCTCCCTTAATAGCATCCATGAAGATCCCGAGAATATCGAAATATTCTATCGTGATCGCGTTGAAGATGAAAGCACTGAGTATGATTCAGCGCTATTGCGCGTTCACAAACCCGAGTTTCAGAAATGTCCTGCTCCTGATCCAACTCTTCTCGAATGGATTGAAGGTGACTGGACTTCCTTCCGAGATGAAATTTCTCGTCTTGATACTATTGAACGCAAAGCTGCTGTTAAGGATTTAACAGCGCCAGAGGGCACTGTTAAAATTCAGCCTAGCCTGATTGATAGTCTATCTGATCATCTGGCATTCTCAAACGATCGTACTACAATTATCGAACGCTTTGATGATGATGAATTACGTGTTCATTCTTACGACAAATGGATTGCTTTTCGTGATGCTTGGGTGGAAAGGCAAATCATCATCGATCAAACCAGGAGTCTATTTACTTCTTTATATAAGCTTCATATCGATTTGGAGCGCGAGTCTGAGACGCTTGAAATGATCATTGCAAATGGTATCCTGCGTGATAGAGAGAATAACAATATTAACCATCCCGTCCTTACTCGACGAGTAAAAACTCGGTTTGATGCTGTTTCGAACACCATCAGTATTGAGGATGCCGATGTTGAATCCGAATTGTATGAGCGTTTGTTTAGTGAGTTGACCGATGTTGACTCTCATTCTATTGCGCATCTACGTGATGATCTTAACAAGAACGCATTTCACCCGTTTGACAGAAATGATACCTCCGTCTTTTTTGAGATGTTGGTCCATCATTTATCTCCTGAAAGTATTTTTTCAAAAGAAGGAGAGCCTATTGACTGGAAGCAGTCTAATCGTCTCTTGTTATATCTTGACCCGTTATTGATTCTTCGAAAACGCATAACCGGAACATTAAAATCGATAGAGCAAATAATCAAGAACATCACCGAAACACAGCATATCCCACTTCACCTGGAAGATATTATAAGCGGAGGAAAAATCGAAATTTCCGACCTTGTTCATGAAGAAACAGTTGATGAACAATTGGCTGCAGTTGGCGGCGAAAGTATTGATATTCTTTTATCTAAGCAAGCAAACAAAGAACAGTTGGAAATTGCTCAACGAATTGATCAATTTAATGCTGTGCTCGTTCAAGGACCTCCTGGAACGGGAAAAACTCATACTATAGCCAATCTTATGGGGCACTATTTAGCGCAAGGTAAAAGTGTCCTTGTTACAAGTCATACAAAAAAAGCTCTAACTGTTCTTAAGGAACAAGTCGTAACGGGAATTCAAAGCCTTTGTGTTTCCGTGCTTGATGATTCCAACTTGGACATGGAAAAATCCATAGATGGGATTACAGATTATATGTCTAAAAACACGGCGTATCAGTTGAAAATTCAAATTGACAAAGTTAGAAAGGAACGCCAACAAATAATATCTGATCTCGCGACAAAACGAAAAAAACTTTACTCCATTATAAATACTGAATGTAACTCAATTATCCTAAATGGCGAAGAAATTTCGCCTTCAAAAGCTGCTTGTTTCGTATTTGAGCATGAGGATGATTTATCTTATATTCCCGGCAAAGTTGCTTTATACACACCGCTTCCGCTGTCGTTAAAAGACTTATTTATACTATATCAAACGAACGATGATATTTCTAAACAAGATGAACCCGAGTTAACTTGTGGGTTGCCTTCCCCGGATAGTATTCTTTCTGTAGAAAAGTATAAAAAAGCATGGGATCGCATTAGGGATATAAATAATTATATCAATGAGATCCAAAAACAAATGAATTGGACAATTCAAATTGATTTCGATAGTAGCAATATATTATTTAAAACAAATCCTGGTCATTTTTGCCTCCCAACGCTAAATACGAAAGCTATAGAATCGCTGAAAAATCTAATGCGCGATCTTGGTACAATTGAACCCTGGATGATATTTGCTGCCGCAGATAGCAAGAAGGGGTCTTCTTTCAAACAACGTTGGACAAAATTAATTGATCAAATAAATAGCACATGCGAATGTGCTGAACTGGTAGTTTCTGAAAGCTTTGGCTGTGCTGTTAAGTTCTTAGATATTGAGAAAGCAAGAGAACTTTCAATCACATTTGAAAAAATGAAATCGCTTTTTAGCAAGAAGAAGAAACTCGCAAGAATGGATTTCATGCTAAATAGCAACTTCGATACAGCTATAGAAGTTGTCTTGATCAACGGAAATCGAATTCAATCTGCTAAAGATTGCGAATTAGTTCTTCACGCGATAGAGCTGCATAATTCGAGAACACAATGTGCCCAATATTGGCATGACTTATTTGTTGTACACAATGTTAAGAGTTTTTACGAATTACACGATTCAGAGCCTGAGATAGTTGCTCGAGGATGGATCCCTTTGATTAAACGTTATATCAATTGGTTTGAGAGTGAATATGATCAATTTCTTGGTTTATTGCGCGAACTTAATATCCCAATCGAATCTATCATGCAGAGTAATTCTAGAGATTCGGAGCTTGAGTTTACAGAAAAAGTATTTAACGTAATTAATACCACTATCCCTACTATCCTTGATTTATATAATAACGCTCGAATTCTGATAGAAAACAAACATATCATCGATGAGACGATTGCGATCCTGCAACATGGTAAGCGAAGGCATTCCCAGATATGTCGAGATTTGCTATATGCCATAAATAAGGGAGATAGTAGAGCTTATTCTGAAGCGTATAAACAACTTGAGATAATGTATGACAAATTCACGTTGATGCAAAACCGAAAAGATATGCTTCAAAAGATAGCAGCAGTTGCTCCTCAATGGGCTGAGTCAATCGAAAATAGAGAAGGTGTGCATGGCGAGGCTACTGTACCGAAGAACGTTGAAGCCGCTTGGAAGTGGAAGCAATTCGATGGAATCATCAAAGAGCTCTCTCTTGAGCCATTTGAAAAGTTACAAGCTGAAAGTATCGCTTTAAGTAAAGAATATCGCAAGATAACTGCTAAGTACACTGAGAAGTGTGCATGGTATCATCTTCTAAGTAGAACTGAACGCGACATCGATATGAAACAAGCTCTTCAAGGATGGAAATTGACCGTAAAGAGAATAGGAAAAGGCACTGGGAAAAATGCACCTATGTACAAGGCAGAAGCTCGTAGACTTATGGCGAAATGTCAGACCGCTGTCCCTGGGTGGATTATGCCGATCAACAAAGCTCTCGAAAGCCTTGATCCAGCAAATAACCAGTTTGATATAGTAATTATCGACGAGGCAAGCCAATCAGATCTTTCTGCAATGGCTATAGCCTATATGGCAAAAAAGCTCATAGTAGTAGGTGACGACAAGCAGGTCAGTCCAATAGCTGTAGGCGTTGAGGTTGAAAAAGTAAATACGCTTGTTAATATGTATATCAAAGGGAAAATCCCTAATTCACATTTGTATAGCGCAAAAACCTCCTTATATGAAATAGCTTCCACAACATTTCAACCGCTTATGCTTAGAGAGCATTTCCGTTGCGTTCCAGAGATTATCGGATTTAGCAATGGCTTGTCCTATGATTACAAAATAAAACCACTTCGAGATCCAAGCAGTAGCATTTTGCTGCCCGCAGTAGTGAATTATCGAGTGGTAGATGGCACTAGAGACAAGGATGTAAACTTGCAGGAAGCAGTTTCCATCGTTGCTCTAATTAAAGCATGCTTGGAACAGCCCGAATATTGCGATAAAACATTTGGTGTAATGTCCCTTCTTGGGGAAGAACAAGCCAAAAAAATCCAAGGCCTGATTTTCGATCAAATCGATCCGGTTGTGATTGAAACGAGGAAAATCCTTTGTGGAATTCCATCAAACTTCCAAGGTGATGCGCGAGATGTGATATTTCTTAGTTTAGTTGATAGTAGGACCGGAAATGGTCCGTTAAGCAACCAAGGGTTCGGCGCAGATGATTCTATCAGAAAACGTTATAATGTCGCCGCGAGCAGAGCAAGAGACCAACTTTGGGTCGTCGATTCACTTGACTCCGCGAATGACTTAAAGCCCGGAGATCTCAGAAAGAGATTAATCGATTACTCTTTAAACCCGGCAGCATTTGAGAATATTATCTCTGAGATAGAGATAAAATCCGAATCTCCTTTCGAAGCATCCGTAGCAAAATCCCTCGTAAGTAGGGGCTTTCATTTAGTGCAGCAATGGAAAGTTGGATCCTATCGGCTTGACATGGTCGCTGTATGCGGCCAGAAAAGAGTTGCTATTGAATGTGATGGCGAGCGCTATCATAATGATGAGGCGAAAATCCGTGACGACATGGAACGTCAAACGATTCTCGAGCGCCTCGGGTGGCAATTTATCCGGATTCGTGGGAGTGAATACTACCGAAATCCTGATAGAACCATCGAGAGAATCTGTTCAGAACTTGAGCAAAAAGGAATTATACCGGAAAATTGTTCTGCTGTTGAGTCCGTCTCAGATTCATCTAGGTCAACAGAGTTACTCGAAAGGATTAAGGCACGAGCAAGCGACTTGATTAACATTTATACATCAAGCCTATTACCTGGTTTTGATAATGCGACAGTCGCTTTTGCATTAGGAACCGACTATACTGATCGCTTAAAAAAAGCGAATCATGATATTCATGGTCATCAGAGAGAGTGTGACCCTGAAGAAACAACTAAACGCGTGAAAAGGAGCGCGGCTACGATTTCTTCAAAGAAAACGAGTGATGTATCAAACGAAAAGTCCTTTTTGAATGGAAAATGGACTAGTGAGAAATCTCATACTTCGAACAAAGGTACGAGAAGTGTTGGAACAAATGCTGAGCAGCTTATGCTAAACATTGACCCGCAAGATGAATCAAAGCTGCAAAAATCAAATGCTACAAAAGAAAAACGGAAAACTACAAACTTTTCAAAAAAGCTGGCATTGTCTACTAAAGTGAATCCAGCAGGGGATGATATTATATCAAAACTACATGAAATGGGTCTGGAAATCATTGATAATCGGTTGCAATCAAAAATTGTATGGGTAATATACTCAGTAGATAAAAAAGTTGCCGTAGAAGAATTCCTTGTATCATCAAAATGCAATTTTGGACTTGAGAAACGCGGCGCAATATCAACAAATAATCGCACGGCATGGAGAATTAACATTTAAGAAGGAAGTAATGGCAATGGAAAAGGAACTCAAATATGAAATTATTAACCATGTTGGTGTTGTCTCTGTTCAATCAAGTGGTTGGCAAAAAGAGTTAAATCGTGTTAGCTGGAATGGCGGTGCCCCAAAGTATGATCTGAGAGATTGGTCCCCCAATCATGAAAAGATGGGCAAAGGCATAACTTTAACTGAGAGTGATTTGCGTGCACTTAAGAAAATTGTCGACACTGAAATTGAGTTTTTAGATTCGGATCCATTATGATTCGATATTTTGAAGTTTTATTGTTGTGCGTTTGTTAGATAATATCAAAGCACCCGCTTCACGCAAGAATCACGGATTTGAACCAATACCTTTGAAATAGTTTCGCTAGTAAGCGCAGTATTACATTGATCACGAAAGCAGCATTATGGAAAACGAAACCCAAGTAAAATCAAAAAAACGCGTGGCCGATCATGGCGAAGTATTTACCGCAGAACGCGAGGTAAACGCCATGCTTGATTTGGTCAAGCAGGAAACAGAGCGAATCGAAAGCCGCTTTCTAGAGCCGGCCTGTGGGGACGGTAATTTTCTCGCGGAGATTCTACGAAGAAAGCTTGCAGTCGTGAAGAAGCAGTACGGTAAACACGCCCACGATTATGAGAAGTACGCTGTGATCGCCGTTTCTAGTATTTATGGTGTTGAGCTGCTAGCCGATAATGCGCAGGAATGCCGCGCGCGGTTATTTGATATTTGGGATCAAGAGTATTCCACGAACTGCAAAAAGATCGCTAGCGATGAATGCCGCGATGCTGTACGCTTCATTCTCAAGCGCAATATCCTCTGCGGTAACGCACTCGACCTAAAGGACGCATCTGGAAACCCGATCATCTTTTCGGAATGGACGCTGATGAATGGAACGAACCTGAAGCGTAAAGATTACCGGCTGGATGTGCTACTCAACGAACATCCCGATCCAGGAATGTATAGCTCGCAGTTAACGCTTTTTTCCGATGATGCATCCACATATGATAACTGGATGCTGGATGAAGAAACAAATACCGTAATCCCCCGGCCAGTGAAGGAATTTCCGATGGTTGACTACAGAAAGGTGCAGCAGTATGAGTGATCTCTATACATCCACCTATAATCCTGATGTACTGAGCTGCCTTGCTAACCTCAGCAATGACGAGGTTTTTACGCCGCCATCGGTCGTCAATGCAATGCTGGATATGCTGCCGCAAGAGCTGTTTTCCGATCCGAACGCGACGTTCCTCGACCCCGCGTGCAAGTCCGGCGTGTTCCTTCGGGAGATTGCCAAGCGGTTGCTGGACGGGTTAGCTGAGAATATCCCCGATTTGCAGGAGCGCATCGATCACATTTTTCACAAGCAGTTGTTTGGGATTGGTATTACAGAGTTGACAAGTCTGCTTGCGCGGCGGAGTGTTTACTGCTCGAAGTATCCAAATAGCGTTTACTCTGTTTCGAAATTCGATGATGCGTCCGGGAACATCCGGTTCAAGCGGATTCAGCACCGCTGGAAGAACGGCAGGTGCGAGTGGTGCGGGGCTTCGGAAGATCAGTTTGGTGAGCAAAAGCGTGAGGGGTTGGAAACACACGCATATGAGTTTATTCATACGGGTAAGTTGGAGGAGATGTTTGGGATGAAGTTTGATGTAATCATCGGGAATCCGCCGTATCAGTTGGCGGATGGTGGCGGCGGCGCAGGCAAAAGTGCAGCCCCGATTTATCAAAAATTCGTTGAACAAGCCAAGAAGCTTAACCCTCGATATATATCTATGATTATTCCCTCGCGTTGGTTCTCTGGTGGAAAAGGACTTGATGATTTCCGAGAATCTATGTTGAAAGATCGCAGATTATCACACCTAACAGATTTTATTGATTCGAAGGATTGTTTTTCGAATGGAGTGGATATTCCGGGCGGAATTTGTTATTTCCTATGGTCGCGAGATTATAGTGGAGACTGCATGGTAACAAACATCGCAAAAACAGGTACTCAAGATACAGCACTTAGAAAGCTGGACGAATTCCCAACCTTTATTCGCAGTAACTCTTCCGTGAATATTGTGCACAAGGTACTGGCGCTCCAAGAACCAACAATGAACAACCAGGTTTTAAGTAGAAAGCCTTTTGGTTTGGAATCCGCAGCAGAGTTTGATGATAAAGGCGATCTTGTTCTGCGGAACAGTTCTGGACTCGGAAGAATTTCATCTTCCGCTGTTTTAAGCGGGCATGATCTCATAGGGAAATGGAAAGTAATTGTAACCAAAGTTTCTTTTGAACATGCTGGCGTGCCAGATAAAACCGGCATGATGCGTGTTCTGTCCGTTGTACAAAAATTACCACCAAATAGCGTTTGTACGGAGACATATCTTGTTGTTGGTAGCTTTGATCACGAGGATGAAGCCGACAATCTTGTTTCGTACTTAACCACAAAGTTTACAAGGTTCTTACTGATGCAAATGTTAGCCTCCATGAATATGTCAAAGAATTCATATTCCTTTGTTCCAGTCCAGGATTTTTCAAAGCCTTGGACAGACGCAGAGCTCTACGGGAAATACGGCCTGTCTGATGACGAAATTGCATTCATAGAGTCGATGATTAAGCCGATGGATTGAAATCATGAAAAGAATTTTCTTCTCGGAGCGAAAAGCGGATACGTTGTTTATTTCTCTATTTGGTATTCTTTTGTTGAATACTCTAGTTCAGGTAATATTTCTTAAAAACGCTAAGTTCCCAGATTTCTTTTTCGTTCTTGTCTTTTTCTTTTCCTGTTGGTTCTTCCAGCTTTTAAAAGACTGGTGCAGTAAGCAATCAGCATTTCTAATATTTAGACCTTGGATAGCAGTGGTACTAGGCATTGCAGCAGTAATTTTTAGTTGTCTAACAGGAGTATTACTTTGCCATTATTCGATTTTTAGTGATAGTAAAAGTATTTTCTCAACTATCATGATTGTCAGCATTTTGATCTTTTACATAATATTTATACTCTACAGTATCATCGAACTTGCTCTCTTATGGAAGCTCAAAGAATATAGTAAAAATGCAATTGTTTTCATTGTTGTTTCAATAGTGCAAATCATCATAATGTTTTCACTAATCTATGCGAGTATATATTCACTTGACAGTTCAAGTTTTTCAGGAACTTTTCAAAGAACTTCATTTGGCTTGTTTTTCGACTTCGTCTATTTCAGCATAGTAACTTTCACGACTCTTGGATATGGTGACATTGTCCCCGTTTCTAGTGTGGCAAAATGCGCAGTATCAGTCGAAGCGCTTATTTTTGTAGTTTATATTTCGATATTTCTTATGTATTTAACTTACTCGGGAAAGGAACAACACTTTGGGGGATCTGGCCAAAAGTGCATCAGGTCTAGCATTTACAATTCACAAGAAGGAGAATCGATTGAAAATGACAACTAACGACTTCTTCCCCCAGCGCCCCTCCCTTACCCATAATCTACGCCTACTAAGATCTCAACCCCGAATACAAGGGGCTACATAAGGTTGACTATACGGAGGTGGACGTCGATAAGCGCGTGGCGCAGCAATACCCCACAAAACGCCCGGACGGAAAAGTCCCCTACCGCATCGTTCTAGCGAATTATAGTCTGAACGATGACGAAATCACATACATAGAGTTGATGATAAAGCCGATTGAGTGATTGAAATAACTTGCCTGCCAATACCCCCATAAGAAAAATCGAGGTAAGTGTGATGGGAAAAGATAAAAAACTTAATGCCCAGAAGAAGCTTCCGATTCTTAAACAGGGCGAGAAGAATTGTATTCTATGTCACAAACCTCTTGAAGCGAAGGCTGGGTCGATTATGGTTTATGATGAAACGTACAAACCTATTAATGCGATAAAACATCAACTTCATTTTTGCGCTTCGAAGAATTGCCGTTTTTATTACGCTTATGAGTCCGATTTGTCCGCGCTGGAAGAAATTGCAAAGCCAAATCATATTAAATGTATATACGGCAAAGAATATAAAGATTTAAAGTCTTTTTTAGACGATGTATCCTTTTCGTCCCCACAAACAAGCTCAGAGCGCATATTGAAACCTCAGATTTTCCAACAAGAGCATGATGAAAATACTGGCCTGTTAATCATATATAAAAACAAGTGCCATTGTCTTAGCTGCGAGCGGCGATTTGGTAAAAGTTCAATTGAGAACCGTACAATGTATGTAGACTGTATCTGGGGTGAAGATGTTACGGTTGGTGTTCAATTTTGTCATTCATGTGGTATGTATTATATGAGCGATGTTGCCTTACGATCGACAGAGATGAAGTATGGTAGAATCTTGATTGAACGTGAATTTGAGGATTTTGATTGGGCTTCCTTTAAAGGCGAACTAAATCCTGAATCTCTTCTTCATAGATTTGGTTATAATGCAAATGAGAATTCTCGTGAAAACGAACGTCAAGCAATTCTTAAGCATCTCTTAGATACTGGTAGATTTGAGAAATTTGAGATTATTGAACACCTAAGTTTTTTAATTACTATGAATGGAGATCGATGCTATAAAGCTACCCCCAAGTGGGAGGCCGATATACAGTTCGTTAATGATTATCAATTATCAGAGCAAAAGAAAGTATTTGGGCTGACCTTGCAGAAAAAACAAAATGCACAACTTGTTACAAATAGTCAAGAAACCCTTATGGATAAATGGAATCGCAAACTTCCTCTAAAGAAGAAATATTGAGGTTCAACAATGAATACAGACTTCTTTCCCCAACGCCCCTCCATTACCCCCATGATCTACGCCTACGAAGACCTCAACCCCGAATACAGAGGGCTACTTAAGGTTGGCTATACGGAAGTCGACGTCGATAGGCGCGTTGCACAGCAATACCCCACCAGGCGACCGGATGGAAAAGTCCCTTATCGCATAGTTCTTCGCGAATCCGCCATGTACCCGGACGGTAGCTCCTTTTCCGATCACGACGTACACAAGGCACTCAAGAAGAAGCGCGTGATCGCCGCGGGTGGCGAATGGTTCCGCTGCACGGTGGACGATGTACGCGCGGCGATTCTTGCGGTACGCACACATACGGAGAATGAAGAGAATCGCACGGAGCATTTCACTATGCGCCCCGAGCAGGAAGAGGCTGTCCGTAAAACAGCCGAATACTTTCAGCATGCGCATAAGATCGATCCCACGCATGCTCCGAAGTTCCTCTGGAATGCCAAGATGCGCTTCGGTAAGACCTTCGCAACCTATCAGCTTGCCAAGCGGATGGGCTTCACGAAGGTGCTTGTGCTAACCTTTAAGCCCGCGGTCGAAGAGGCATGGCAAACTGACCTCATGACGCATATCGATTTCGAGGGCTGGCAATTTATCTGCCGGGGCGGCTTGACCTATGAGGCAGCTGACAAATCAAAGCCATTCGTTTGTTTTGGTTCGTTTCAGGATTACCTAGGTGTAAACACGGTTGGCGGAATAAAGGAGAAAAACGAGTGGGTTCATACTACCAATTGGGATTTGGTTGTATTTGACGAGTATCACTTTGGTGCATGGCGCGATAATGCGAAAAAGCTCTTTGATCAAGGCGACGAGGACGAGTACGATGCACTCGACCTTGAAAAGTATAAAGCCGAGGAGGCAGATAACGCTTACAACGAGACTTGGCTGCCCATAACGACAGCGAATTATCTGTTTCTTTCGGGCACGCCGTTCCGCGCGCTGCACAGCGGCGAATTCATCGAAGATCAAATCTATAACTGGACGTATTCCGACGAACAACGCGCAAAGACGAACTGGGTTGGCGCAAACAACCCCTACGCAGCCCTGCCGCGCATGGTCCTTCTTACCTACAAAATGCCGGAGAGCATTCGCCGCATTGCCATGCAGGGCGAAACCGACGAATTTGATCTGAATGTATTCTTTGCCGCCGAAGGTAAGGGTAAGGACGCGAAGTTCATTTACGAAGATTATGTGCAGAATTGGCTGTCCTTAATCCGTGGCGCATATATGCCGACTACAACGGACGATCTCAAGCTTGGCCACAATGAAAAACCTGCCATGCCGTTTTCCGACGTTCGCTTGCTGAGCGTACTGACGCATACCTTCTGGTTCCTGCCAAACGTAGCCTCATGCTACGCTATGGCAAACTTACTTAAGCAACGGCAAAACGTCTTCTATCATGATTACAAGGTGATCATCTGCGCCGGAAGCGCTGCGGGAATCGGTGTTTCCGCTCTGGAGCCAGTTAAGAAGGCAATGGCCAACCCGCTTGCTTCCAAGACAATCACCCTCTCTTGCGGAAAATTGACTACAGGCGTCACCATACGTCCTTGGACGGGAATTTTCATGCTCCGGAATCTATCCAGTCCGGAGACCTATTTTCAGGCTGCATTCCGTGTGCAGAGCCCCTGGGAAGTACCAACAGAGGATGGACGCAAGGAGATTATTAAGAGCGAGTGCTATATCTTTGACTTTGCCCTCGACCGGGCACTACGGCAGATTTCGGACTACAGCAGAAACTTGAACGTTGAAGAAAGCAACCCCGAAAAGAAGGTTGGCGAATTCATCAGCTTCCTTCCTGTTCTTGCTTACGACGGCAGCACGATGAAGCAGGTTGACGCAGCGGACATTCTCGATATCGCAATGGCGGGTACATCCGCAACGCTACTCGCGAGGCGCTGGGAGAGCGCAATGCTCGTGAATGTAGACAACGATACACTTGCGAAACTAATGGCTAATGAAGAGGCTATGGCGGCATTAATGCGAATTGAAGGGTTCCGCACGTTGAACAATGATATCGAAACGATCATAAATAAATCAGAGTCCGTAAAAAAAGTAAAAAAAGAAGGCGAAGAAGACCTGTCGCCAAAGGAGAAGAAAGAGCTCTCGGATGCAGAAAAGGAATACAAATCCAAGCGCAAAGAGATTCAGGAGAAGCTCATCAAGTTTGCGACGCGAATCCCGATTTTCATGTACTTAACCGACTTCCGTGAATACTCCCTAAAAGACGTCATCACGAAGCTTGAACCGGGCTTGTTCCGAAAAGTGACCGGACTCGAAGTGAAAGACTTTGAACTGCTCGTCTCGCTAGGCGTATTTAATGGGCCCGTGATGGATGACGCCGTCTATAAGTTCCGCCGATATGAAGATTCCAGCCTGAGCTATACCGGCATCAATCGACACGAAAACGAACAGCAGGTCGGCTTGTACTCTACGTCGATCAGTCGCGAAGATTACGAGAGAATGGCCGCGATGCAATCCTCGTCTATTTCCCCGACCTCATTTTCGGTTGATGATCGACCGGATAATGCAATCTTCACAGGCGATTACTCTGATGATGAGGATTCGGAGGATGCGGTTGAAATCACGGTAGAAAAACAAACAAGAGATTCAATCGTAAAACCTGCAACTTCGGCCATTCCAATTGTTCGTCAAGATTCACATAAATTGGAAACATTTAAACGGAAACAAGCAGCTGAAGAAAAGGTGGTTGCCAAGTTCAAAGTTGATTGTTCAGCTGTATCCGTCGGCTCTCAAGTACTTCATGCGGTATTTGGAACCGGAAAAGTTCGCTCAATCGAAAACGCGATGATCACCGTAGATTTTTCAAAGGGTACGAAGAAATTCGAATTCCCTTCTGCAATTGAGAAAGGTTTCTTGAAAATTGATAAGTTGTGAAACACAAACTAAAAACTATATATTTGCCTTTAATATATTTTAATCCGCATTCTCGGAATTAGAATCCTGCGAAGCCAAAATTTAACGTCATTTTGCTAAATTTAAAAGTACGTCCCCTGCATATTGTAGAATCTTCTGAATCACCTGTTTTGAAATTTTCAAGGTAATGATTTAAATCGCTAATAGAAGTTTGTGCAAATTCACCTGATATAGAATCACCAAGTTGGAGGACATCATAATGGAAAACGCTTACGAATGGGTCCCGTTTTACGAAGCCCTCGCTGACAAGTTGCTCACATACAGCAATAAACGAAATGAGCTCTTCGATTTGATAAAGGAGGTTGCTTCCGAGCAGCCACTGATGAATTATCTCCATCTTGAGCGAGAGGACTGGTGGGGGCCGCGTAACCACCAAATTGACCCGTTCTCTGTTATCGGGATTCTAAATCGTGGAACTACCGATGCAAATCGTACTGCGCTTGCAAAAGTGCTTTCGAAAACATTTGACATGGAGCTTCAGGCTCCTATGCAGTTTGCAGGCATTCCTGTGATGGACAACAGAAAGTCTTTCTTTGCTGGTCCTGATGAAATTTGGGATTTGTTTATTCTTGCGATGGAAGTCGCTAAAACGAATATCTTTACTGATGAATTTAAGAAAGCATTCGAACATGCGATTGCTATCAATGGCAATGGCCTGGCCTACGTCACAATGGGCCTATATTGGATGCGGCCAAACATATTTATACCGCTTGATGGAAATACACGTGCTTACGTATTGTCACATTACCAAATAATCCCTCCGAGCGGAAGTTGCACGGGTGACGAGTATGTTAAGTTTTTGGAATCATTGAACAAGGAGCTTACAAAGCAAGATCCCGTGATTTCATTCCCAAAGCTGTCTTACACTGCATGGACCGAGAAAGGTCCTGGCGCCATAGCCGAGTTGAAAGAGTCAACTGTTAGCGTACAAAATGTGACACAGGAAGCGGCGGCTGTTTCAAAAGTTCAAAGCGCCGATTGTGCAAAGAATCTTATTCTTTATGGAGCTCCCGGTACTGGAAAAACCTACAGCACCGTCTTCTATACTGTTTCAATTATCGAGGAGAAGCAACTCGACTCGGTTGTGGCCGAGGGATTTGAATCGGTTTTCAGGCGTTATCAAAAGTATAAGGAAGACGGATTAGTTGCTTTTACTACTTTTCACCAATCATTTGGGTACGAGGAATTCATTGAGGGAATACGTCCCATTATATCTTCCGAAGAAAATACCGCGGTTGGGCGAGAAATTGAGTATGTAGTACACGATGGGATATTCAAATCTTTCTGCGACAAAGCTGGAACACCAATTGCCAGCAATCGCAGCGAGAATTTTGGGATTGGAAAGAATCCATCCGTCTGGAAAGTTTCTCTTGAGGGAACGGGCAGCAACCCCACCCGAACTGAATGCATGGATAATAACCATATCCGCATCGGGTGGGAGGCATATGGCGAAACCATATCCGATGCCACGGACTATAGCAATGACGGCGGTAGGATCGTGTTAAACACCTTTTACAACAGAATGCAAATTGGCGATATCGTGATGTCCTGCTATTCGAGTAAGACAATCGATGCTATTGGCGTAATCACAGGTGAACCCGAGTGGCATGATGAATATCCCATATTTAAGCGGCTTCGCAAGGTGAAGTGGCTCGTCAAAGGTATCAACGAGGATATCATGGATATAAACGCCGGAAAAATAATGACATTGGCGTCAGTCTATAAGCTATCTGTCTCAGTATCTGACACGCTGCAACTCCTAAAAAAGCTTAACCCTAGTCTGTTCGATCAAGACATTAAAATTCCGAATCGCGTATTTATCATCGACGAAATCAATCGAGGAAATATCTCTAAAATATTCGGGGAGTTAATAACGCTTCTGGAGCCATCGAAGCGGCTTGGCGCAAAAGAGGAGCTGCGTACAATTCTACCGTATTCTGGACAAAATTTCGGTGTGCCGAATAATGTTTATCTCATCGGAACCATGAATACGGCAGACCGCTCGATTGCCTTGATCGATACCGCTCTTCGTCGTCGTTTTGAATTTGTCGAAGTCCTGCCGAGACCCGATATTTTACGCAATGTATTCATCGAAGGGGTTGATATCTCAGAAATGCTTGAAACGTTAAATAAGCGCATTACGGTATTGCTTGACCGTGAACACGTCATAGGACACTCCTATCTGCTGGCGCTAAAGTATGACCCAAGTCTCGAAACTCTTGCTGGTGTTTTCAAAAAAGCGATCATTCCGCTTTTACAAGAATATTTCTATGACGACTATCATAAAATTCAGCTTGTCTTAGGAGACAACCAGAAGCAAGATGACAGCACCCGCTTTGTCATTTTAAGAAACGATGTCCGGCGCTTGTTTGGGAGCCAAGTTTATGATCTGCCCGAATATTATGAAATCAACGAAGCAGCATTCAACAAAATAGATTCATATGCTTTCATGCAATAGAACCTACTCCATAACTGAATTCGGCGGCTTCACCCGGGATGTGACTTTGCCCGGTTATCAGATGTTGCCAGAGAACACGTTTAATGCGCTCGAAGCGTTTATTCTTGCTAACAATGGCGGTACTGAAACGGATGCCCTTGATTTGCTCTCACTATCTGCCAAAAGAGGGATAGGCAAGATCATAACTGCTAGAAATTTCGTCGGAGTTATCACAATGTCTGATGGGACGGTTATTGAAATACTGCCCAAAATTGCAGGGGCTGCATACTCCGAGAAGCAGACGAGAAGCATTTTTCTGGAAATGCTAAGGACACTTGATGATGTAGCATTTAAGGAATTCAATATGTCCAGTCTCCATGCAGATCGCTTGAACCTGTTGGAACTATTCATAAAAATGTTTATCGATGAGGTCACTATTCTCACGAAACAAGGGCTTAAGTCGGCATATGTCTCCGTTGAAGCAAACGAGCGATTTTATAAAGGAAGGCTGCTTCCCTCACAAAACATCAAACATAATCTAGTTAACCCTGAGAAGTTTTTTGTTCGATTCGACGATTTTCAATTGAACCGACCAGAAAACCGGATCATCAAAACTACGCTTGAATTCCTCAGAAAAACATCTGGAAGCATGAAAAATAGGCAGAGAATAGCACAGTTATTATCTTTTTTTGATGGGGTAGAGAGTTCCAAATGCGTGGGTATGGATCTTAATATGTGCATAGTTGATCGCGGTATAAGCCATTATTCAAAGACCCTCTCATGGTGCAAGGTGTTTTTACGTGGAAACAGCTTTACCGCTTTTGCCGGAAGCGAGGTCGCGTTAGCTCTATTGTTTCCGATGGAGACTGTATTTGAAAACTATGTTGCAGCGCTGTTTCGAAAACACGTCAATAGTGATATCACTCTTAAGATTCAAGACAAACAATACCATCTATTCGATAACCCCAACAAAGAGTTTTCACTGCGCCCTGACCTTGTTTTAGAATTTGGAAAACGCACAATCGTTCTGGATACGAAGTGGAAGCTTTTATCCGATAGCACTCGAAACAGCGGCATTGCGCAGTCAGATATGTATCAGATGTATGCTTACAGCAAGAAGTACGATGCAAAAGAGATTGTTATGCTCTATCCCAAATCCGATGAAGTCAATAAGTCCGATATAAGATATTCCTCCAATGATTGTGTTCACGTTCGCGTTTCTTTTTTGGATCTAATGCGAGCGGAGGCGTGTGTTTTTGAATTACTAGAAAGGCTTCGAGGCGATTATTTAGAGAGTTAGCTTACGCTATAAAACTACGAAATGAAGTAGGCAATCATGTTATGCGCTTTTTGACCCTTAGCTTATATCAATGATCTATAGAAAACATATAGTTAGGAGCAGGAAATGGATACTTCTAGTTCTAAAAGTTTTCAACTTGTTTCCCTCGTGGGATATTTAATTGGAATTCCAAAAGAAGTCTTCGACCGTGAAGAACTCAATCATAGTGTTTTCGATATATTGGATGATAAACCAGAAGCAAAGGTTATTCGTTGCTTATGTTCTTTACGCAATTCATTACTCAGGGACTTTGACACAATATATAACAAAATGCTATATGATCTAAAGAATCTGGATACATTACCTGACTATATAAACCAGGATTGTCTCAAGTATCTTGCCTCATCAGGGATCAATCTAATAAAAGCAAATTGTAAGCCCAGCTCATATCTAATCGAAATCAATCAGCTAATTACTTCGAAAATTTCCGATTGTCAAAAACTTTTCCCATTGTGGCTGAAATGGAAGTATATTAAAAGCCTTTTTGCCATGCCAAATGGATCGAAAGAACCAGAAGTACAAAAAATACGACTAGACTATAGAAACAACATTAAGATGTATCCATTTAGGTGTTATATAAACTGGCCAGTTTCGGACAACGGTTACATTCTTGCAAACGACTCGAAATTTGCTTCTCTTCTATACTCAATCAACGGGGATACTTTCTCTGACCTTTCAAAAACGCGAAATATATCTGAAAACGTGGAACATGATCTCCTTACTTTCATCACAGAACATAAGCATATCGATGTTGTTGTTGATTGTGAAAACTCAGATCCATTTAAACTATGTGCCGTATTACGAAACATCCGAACAATCAGTGGTGAACACTATGCGAAAATCAATAAAATCATTTTATTCGATGATCCTCATACCATCGAGGCGTGGAAATTTTTACAAAACTATATAAAGATTCCTGTTGAACACGAGATTATTGAACGAGTAAATGACTATAAATCACTAGTTGATATTAGAATGACAGCAGGAACATGTAAAGAACACTATCAGAATCAGATTGATGGATTTCTACTTGTTTCTAGTGACTCGGATTTTTGGGGCTTGATTTCTTCACTCCCAACAGCTGGTTTCTTCGTTTTGATCGAAAGACAAAAAACTGGAGTAGCTCTTAAAGATGCACTATCCACCGCTGCAATTCCATATTGTTTCATAGATGATTTCACCGATAATATACGAGATATCAAAGTTGCAGTTCTGGTTTCCGAGGTAAATGCTTATTTAACTGAAAGAGCAAAAATCAATATAAATTGCATGATTGACGAGTTGCTTCAAAAATCTAGGATTGATCTGAGTGCAGAGGAGCGCAAGACATTTTTTGAGCAGCATATCAAAACCCTAAAACCAAACATTGATGTTGACGGTACCTTATCTATGATTTGTAAATGAATTAGATTCGTTACTTTTTCTAATATTTCTGATAGAAATGCATACTACAAATCTTTTTTAAATAATCCTGAGATAAATCGTGTGCACAATCGGTATTTATCGTCAAACCCACTAAAGATATAATTTCAAAGAAACTTTCGAAGGAGTATTCACAATAGTATGTACGACTTTTTCGCAAAACTATTTATGAAGAAGCCCGATTCAAATTCAATCCCTGTTGGTATAACAAGATCATCTACCGAGACGCCCAATAAACAAATAGATTTTGCGGCGGCACTGGAGAAGTATGAACATCATGAAAGCAACAGTGAAGCAAATCTGGCTATTTGTTACCTCAATGGAATAGGTGTAAAAAAGGATCCGATTCGGGCATTTGATTTGCTTGTTGACGGGGCTTTTACTGGTTCCGCTGAATGCATGAAGTTGATTGGAGATTGTTTTTACTCTGGGGACTTCGGTCAAAAGAATACATTACTTGCGCATTATATATATAGTATTGCTGAAGGCAAGAATCCTTCAGCCATTTACCAGTACAAAGCTATGACTCCAACAACTTTCACCTCGAATAAAAAATCTGAGCAAACAATTTTCAGTATCGAAACAAAACATTTGAGCAACGTTATTGCAAGTATGCTTAGAAAGATAAACGAGCTGAAATCGGGTATAGTGAAAATCGATTCCGAAACTTGGTGGATGGATCGAGATCAGCTAAATAATTGGCGTGAGAGTAATTATAAAAATATAGATATCCAGAATAGAGTCTCTAGTCTTACAACTCTAAAGAACCGTCCATATTTTGCGCGCATGGACTCTTCATGTGGTGGTTCTGTTCAAACTCATTATATCGGGGAAGAAGCATATTCCGACTCGGTTCATCCTGAAAACAATGTGGTTTCAGTTTGGAGTGAGTACGGTAAAAGATATAGAGCATTGAATGAGGTCAAATTCAATATCAATGGATATGTGTACGAGGTATCGTTACGTAGAAGGTACAATATTAAAAACGGTGAGCTACATAATGTTTTTGAGGATTTTTCTTATGGGTCCGATGCTGCAAATGCAAGAATCACAGACCCTTTTTTACTTAAGATATTGGAAGAAAAAAAAGGTGAGACAAATATTACAAACATCATAAGAACGATTCAACAGAATCAAAATGCTATTATAGAATTCGACTTCAATAAAAGTTTCATACTTCAAGGTTGTGCGGGTAGTGGAAAAACGATGATTTTATTGCACCGCTTAGCCAATATTAAATACAATTTGCCTAGTACCGATTTTTCTAGGGTAAAAATCATTACGCCGAACACTCAGTTCAAACTATTCATTGATGAATTGTCAAAAAATCTAAAGATTCAAGACATCGAGAAAATTACCTTAAGCGAGTATTACGTATCTTTGTTAGATAAGTACAGAAATGAACACCAGGAATTAGTTAAAGAAATAAAAGAAATAAATGTCAAAGGACAACGTTTTGATCAGGAAATTGAAAACTGGAAAAAAACCGGGCCATCCCAAGCTGCCGAATTAAAAGGCATAGAGCCAGATTCTGATTTGAGTTTTGATTCAGTAACAAAAATCTATTCAAGTGCTTTTTCAGAAATTCTTGTGCGCTATGCCACTGAAATCAAAAACAGCACTTTAAAAAGTAATCACTACGGCAATGTAGTAGATTTCTTTAAAGAAGTATTTCCAAAGGCGCTGAAAGAATTCGACATTGATAAAAAACTCAGTGCGAATTATCAATGCGTTTTATATTCGAAACTTCTGTTTATTTATGCTTTTTATGGACGCATAAATAGTGCAGATTCTCTACTTTGCATTGATGAAGGCCAAGATATCTCAAAATTGCAATATACTCTTCTAAATAAAGTCAACGGCGGAACAGTGAAATTTAATATTTATGGAGATATTGATCAAAAAATCCCGGGAACAAGCGGACTTCAAGAGTGGAGTGAAATATCAAGTTCGTTAAAATGCGAGATTTTTACGTTAAATGAGAACTATCGAAACAGCGACGATATTATTACTTTCTATAATAAACAACTAGGAATTAGCAATAAATCGTTTGGATTGAAAACGAAACCAGTGAAGATTATCTCAATTCAAAAACTACTAACCGGAATAAAATTCCAACTTCTACTAAAAAACAGAACCGCAATCATCACTAACAATAAAAAAGTCTTATCCCAAGATATCATAGAACTATGTTCCTCTGAAGTTGTCACTATAACGAAAGTTTCTCTTTTATCCGTAAGGCAAGCTAAAGGACTAGAGTTCGATTCTGTTTTTGTCATTGATGGTAGCATGAGTAAAAACGAACGCTATATTGCATATTCAAGAGCTTTAAGTGAGCTGTACATTGTAAAAGAAAATGCATAGTACTCTTTCATTTTCTCGTGTATATGTATCACATGGGATTTCTGAAGTTACGATACTTTCAGTTGCTTTGAACAATATGCACAAATAGATGCAAATCAAAAATCGTGAAGAATCATTGGCAAATAGTACGTGATATCATCAACGCCGTTTGCTACATGCTATATCTAATATTGCTTAAGGATAATATGGAAAATAAGATCTTAAAATCAGGCCTATACGAAACAGTCATCAACAAAAAGTTGCAACAAGCGCTTGACGATAGTGCAAACTTTCTGGCTTCGACTGCGCCCATCGACCAAGCCGAAGGCCCGAGCGTATTGTCCACTTATATTGAAAAAATTGTTAAGAGGGCTCTCTCCCTCGCGATCAAAGAAGATGACGGAACGAATGCACAAGTAATTCTGGCAAACCGCATCATCGAGTCAATTGAAAAAGCAGCCGGGCAGAATACGTTTGTCGGCATGACGGTGGATGAGCGCGCTGAGCAGCTCCTTGCCCTAGTAGAAAAGCAAAATCGCGTCGAGGCTTTAAGTGGTCGAGCCGAGCTTATACGCCCAGAGACATCGATCGCGAGAAGCTCATTGTTCACAGGCGCTATACATGAGCCCCAGATAATGACAGAGTTAAAAAAGGAAATCGCTTCTTCTGATCGGATTGACATCTTAGTATCCTTTATTAAATGGAGCGGACTTCGTCTCATCATGAGCGAGCTAAAAGAGTTCACCCATCGCGGTTGTCAGCTCCGCATCATCACGACATCCTACATGGGTGCAACCGATAGCAAGGCTATTGAAGAGTTGCATTGCCTTCCAAATACCAGTATTAAGATTTCATATGATACGAAGCGCACCAGGCTTCACGCTAAGGCATATGTGTTCTATCGAGACACTGGTTTCTCAACCGCATATGTAGGCTCTTCAAATCTATCTAATGCTGCAATATCCAGTGGCCTGGAATGGAATATGAAGGTCACCGCGCAGGATCAACCTGATGTGATGCGGAAGATCAATGCGACTTTTGAGAGTTATTGGAACTCATCTGAATTCGAAGTGTATTCTGAGAACAGCGGTACAAAGCTTCGCGAGGCACTGCGAGCCGAGCGCTTCTCAAACGGGCAAGAGCTACCTCTAATGTTTGATATTTCCCCATATCCCTTCCAGCAGGAGATACTGGATAAGCTCTCGGCTGAACGTGATGTTCGCGGTTTCTTCCGCAATCTTGTTGTAGCAGCTACAGGTACTGGAAAAACTGTTATTTCAGCCTTTGACTACCGACGGTTTTGCCGGCAACACCCAGCAATGCCAAATCGGCTGTTGTTTATTGCTCACCGGGAGGAGATTCTAAAGCAAAGCCTATCTTGCTTCCGCGGCGTACTCAAAGATCCGAATTTTGGCGATCTATTCGTCGGGAACTATCGACCCGAAAAAATCGATCATCTGTTTATTTCAATACAGACCTTCCAGACTCAGTCCCTTGATTCACTTACTTCGCCCGATTTCTATGACTTTATCGTCGTAGACGAATTCCATCATGCAGCCGCCCCTTCCTATCAAAGACTTCTTTCTTGGTATCATCCAAAAATCATGTTGGGATTGACTGCAACTCCAGAGCGCATGGATGGCCGAGATATTCTCACATATTTTGAAAACCGAATAGCGGCAGAGATCCGTCTTCCAGAAGCCATTGAGAGAAAGCTTCTATGTCCGTTTCAATATTTCGGGGTGACTGATATTATCGATCTATCTGAGTTGCGCTGGACTCGTGGTGGTTACGATAAAATAGAATTGAGTAACGTTTATACTCTGAATCGAGAAATCGCGCGGCGACGCGTAAGTTATATCGCAACAGCCGTTCAAAGATATGTAACAGATCTTTCTGAAGTCAAAGGACTAGGCTTCTGCGTGTCTATTGCTCATGCCAAGTTTATGTCGGAGCAGTTTTGTTCTTTCGGAATACCGTCCATAAGCCTGACGGGTGATTCGGCAGATGCGGAGCGCAATACAGCGAAACAGCGATTGGTAAGCGGTGAACTACGATTCATCTTCGTGGTAGACCTTTACAATGAGGGTGTAGATATACCCGAGGTCAACACCGTTCTATTTCTTCGTCCGACGGAGAGCTTAACCGTATTCCTACAACAGATGGGGCGCGGATTACGCCTTTCGGAGGGCAAAGACTGCTTGACCGTGTTGGACTTCATCGGAGCTGCTAACAAACGCTATCGCTTCGCAGAGAAGTATGAAGCGCTGTTGAGCAGCTCAGCCCGCGATTTGCAGACAGAGATGCAGAATGGATTCCCAACAATGCCGCATGGATGCTACATTCAGCTAGAGCGAAAAGCTAAGGAATATATTTATGATAATATCCATGTATCGCTAGGTCTCAAGAGTGGTTTCATATCTCGACTTGTTGCATTTGCCGAAGATAGCGGGAAGGAACTAACTCTTTCCGATTTTCTGTCTTTTCATCATGCCGATATCCGCAGCATCTATACGAAGGATTGTTTCTCGCGTTTGTGTGCACTAGCAAGAGTGTGTCAGGATTTCAACGAACCGGATGAACCATTATTGGCCAAAGCATTTAGTCGGCTTTGTACCATAGATTCTCGGAGATGGTTGGAGTTTTTATTAAAGCTTTTACCAGAGATTGAAGCGACATCTGTTGCACATATGTCCGAACGCGAAAAACGAATGTTGAATATGCTTCAGTTCACGATCTGGCAGAAAGACGCTACAGAGTGCGGGTTTAAAGACACACTGGAGGGATTAAGAAACATTAAGGCAAGAAATCCGATTTTATTTGATGAAATGCAAGACATTCTTCTTTACCAATACGATCAAATCGACTTTATTGATGAACCAGTCGATCTCGGGTTCGATTGTCCTCTGGATTTGCACTGCACTTATTCGCGTGATCAATTGCTTGTAGCGATGGATTTCTTTAAGCCATCAACGGTGCGCGAGGGGGTCAAGTACCTGCCGAGTATAAGTGCAGATGTCTTCTTTATTACACTTAACAAATCAGACAAGGACTACTCTCCTACAACAATGTACAACGACTACTCCCTCAACGAGTGGATGTTCCACTGGCAAAGCCAAAGCACGACATCTTCAGATTCACCAACGGGACTGCGGTATATTAATCAAAGGAAACAAAGGAGTCAGGTTCTGTTATTTGTAAGAGAATCTAAAAAAGATGAATATGGCAATGCGGCTGCCTATACTTTCCTCGGACTAGCCGATTACTTATCACACCAGGGATCTCGACCAATGAGTATCATATGGCAGTTAAAACGACCAATACCTACTAAGTACCTAAAAAAGACAAATCAATTGGTGGTGGGATAATGGAAACCATAGAAAGCAAATTAAGAAACGAACTAGAACATCGAGCTTTTCTTGCGAAGATAGAGTGTAAGTATAACCCAACTCGATTTCTTCAAATGCTGAATCAATATGGGGCAAAAGAGACCGTGAAGCGATTGATTTCAGAACAAGCTTCTGATGGATATACCAGACTTTACCTTGAAGGTCGATTGGATCTGTCGATCGAAGCTACCATATTAGAAGAGCCATACCGGCAATTATTTTCCAAAGAAGAATTAGAAATTTGCAGAGAAAAGCTTCTTGCTTCAGGTTTTGAGGTCAATAAATGATTCACGTTTCTGCGGCGATAATTCAAAATGAAAGTGGCGAAATCTTAATTTGCCAACGTGGGCTAGGCGGTGATTGTGCGTTTCTGTGGGAGTTTCCTGGCGGCAAGCAAGAAACGGGCGAAACGGCAGAAGAATGCCTGATTCGAGAGTGTCGTGAGGAGCTAGATGTGGATATAGGTCTTAAAGGGATATTCGAGGAAACAATTTTTTCATACCCTACCCGAAATATTGCCTTTACTTTTTTTCATGCAACCATTTTAAAAGGCGAATTGAAGGCAGATGTCCATAACGACGTAAAGTGGGTCAAGACGTCTCAATTAACAGAATATGCTTTTTGTCCAGCGGATCAAGCTATCATAGAAAAACTCACGAATATACCTCTTCAATAGTGCAATGAAGCGAGGTCACAATAAATGCCCCTCCAGATCGTCCGTAATGACATCACCACGATGCATGTAGATGCAATTGTCAACGCCGCGAATGTTCGTCTCGTTCAAGGAGGCGGCGTATGCGGCGCAATCTTCGCTGCTGCCGGTGCAGATGAGCTCCAGATGGAATGTAACCGTATTGGCCACTGTAATGTCGGTAACGCGGTCATCACAAAAGGTTACGCTTTGCCTGCAAAATACATCATTCATACTGTCGGTCCTGTTTGGCAGGATGGCGAACACGGCGAAGAGGAGCTGTTGAGATCCTGTTATATTAATTCATTGGAACTTGCGATTGCTAATGGCCATAACTCCATTGCTTTCCCGTTGATTGCATCCGGTACGTTTGGTTACCCCAGAGATCTGGCACTGTCTGTCGCAATTTCAGCAATCGGATCTTTCTTGCTCAAGAATGATTTCGATGTCTTTTTGGTGATTTATTCGAAACATACTTACCAGCTGAGCAAGAAACTCTTTTCTTCGATAAAAGCATATATTGATGACAACTATGTGGCTTCCCACTGGATCGTCAGCAATCGTGCCGAAGAAGAAAGGCGTTGGTCTCTGGAGCAGGCGAAAGTACAGACGGACTTATTGATAAAACCTGCCAGCTCAAATTTAGAAAGCGCAGTCAATCATATCGGAGAAACCTTTACTGAAATGCTGCTGCGCCTAATTGACAGCAAGGGGCTTCCCGATCCTTATGTGTACCAGAGGGCCAATATCGACCGCAAGTTGTTTTCCAAAATAAGGTGTAATCCGCAGTATAAACCCAGCAAAAACACGGCACTCGCACTGGCCGTTGCGCTGCGGTTGAATCTAGACCAAACCAAAGATATGATAGCCAGAGCGGGTTATGCCTTTTCTCCTGCAAGCAAGTTTGACCTGATTGTTGAGTATTTTATTCGCAACGAAAACTATGATATTTACGAGATCAATGAAGCGCTATTTGCTTTTAATGAAAGCCTCTTGGGAGGTTAAGGATGCAGGATTCTTATGCTGGTGATGTTGGAGACTTTGGTAAATTCGGTCTGTTGCGCATTCTTGCGGCTGGGGGGTTCAAGATAGGAGTTAATTGGTACAGAACAGTTGATTCCCCCTCCAATAGAATCGGAGATGGCAGATTGATTCATTACCTAAAAAAGGATTGGCCAAAGAAATGTGACCCCTGTCTCACAAACTCATTACTAGAAATAGTAGAATCGGGTCGTTCGATTCAGGCTCTTGAAGAAAGACATTTGATAGAAAACGCGACCTATTTTTCGCAACCTCTTTGCCCAGCAAGTTGCCTGGAGTTTTCTCGTTCTGAATGGCATCGAAATGCGATGAGAACCCTAGAAAGCACTGACATCGTTTTCTGCGATCCAGATAATGGGTTAATCGTTCCCAGCGCAGTTTCAGCTTCTAAAAAATCTGATAAATATATCTTCCATTACGAAATCGCAGAATACTATTCCTCTGGAAAGAGTGTTATCTTTTACAACCATCGCTGTCGACAAAAAGAATCTGCATATTTGCAGCGATTTCAAAGCCTAAAAAACAATTCCGCGTTTCAGATGGCGGCTTGGTTTGGTATAAGTTATCGTAGAGGAACCGTTCGTGATTATATTTTTATTCTTCAGCCGACTCATGCCGATGCAGTTCAAAAATTGCTAACGAAGTTCTACGCTGGCGAATGGTCGAAACATTTTACAAAACTGGATATTTAATTGTCGCCTCTATGGCGACCTTTTCTTTTTTCGTTTCTAGTATCCTGTTCTTGTAAAGAAAAGGAGGCTAAAACAATGGAGAAAGAATTGACAGAACTGGTATTTATTCTGGATCGGTCCGGCTCTATGAGCGGGTTGGAGAGCGATACAATCGGTGGGTTCAACGCTATGCTGGAGAAGCAAAAGAAAGAACCCGGAGAATGCACTGTAACGACAGTACTATTTGACGATCGGTACGATCTGCTCCACGACCGGTTCCCTCTCAAAAGTGTATCCCCCATCACCTCAAACGAGTATTATGTGCGCGGCAGTACCGCGTTGCTGGATGCTATCGGAGGAACGATTGATAAGATCGTGAACGTCCAGAGGCGTGTTTCCGAGTCTGCGCGGGCAAGCAAGGTTCTGTTTGTGATCATCACAGACGGGATGGAAAATTCCAGCAAAGAATACCACGTTCGCCGCATCAAAGAAATGATTCAATATGAACGCGATCAATACGGCTGGGAATTCCTGTTTCTCGGTGCAAATATCGATGCGATCGGAGTTGCTTCCCGTTTCGGGATCACGCATGACCGCGCAGTGAATTTCTGTCCGGATGGCGATGGAACTCGATTAAACTACAGTGTCATAAGCAAAACGATAAGTCATGTGCGTGCCGGCAATCCAGTTGATTTTGATTGGAAACATGAAATCGAGATAGACCATCAAACAAGAGGCGGCAAGAAACATTAATCATTCAAATTGCTTATCGTAATCAATACTGCTCTGAGAAAGGATGTTGAGTATGGAACAATTCAATCTGGTTCATCACGCTCTGGAATTCGCAGCAAAAGCACACCGGGGACAAATACGAAAGGGAACCGACATCCCATACATCGTACACCCCATGGAGGCAGCACTCATCCTCACTCAAGCAGGTGTATCTGACTCTCTGATTGCAGCAGCGCTATTGCACGATACGTTGGAGGATACCAACACAACAGAGCAAGAGTTGGAAGCTGTCTTTGGAGAGACCGTGGTGAAGTTCGTGCGATACATGACCAAGAATGATGATTTAGACTGGTTTGAGAATCGACAGCGCTCCATCGAAAAACTGGACACATCGTCAAGGGAAGAAATGATGCTCTTTCTGGCAGATAAACTGGCGAATCTCCGTAGCATTGCTGTGGATTACTCTGAAATCGGCGATAAGCTATGGGACCGGTTTAACAAAGGCTGCGAGGATCAGAAATGGTATTATGCTAGTGTTGCGAAGGGATTATCCCCTCTGAGGAATGTGGCTGCGTATCAAGAGTATGTTTTACTTGTTGACAGGGTCTTCCCTTCTCATCCTATATAGGAAGCCGACATCGCAGCACAACAAAACTGATTATTAATTCCTCCTGGAGCGTAGAAAATGAATAGCCGGATTCGTTGTTGGATAAGATCTGGGGTACTAGAACCGAATGTTGTTGATGCACAAAGGAGGAACTAGTATGGAGTTATCAAAATATCCGCTCATTAACCGAAGGAATATCGACAGAGATAACACCGACGCTACAGAAATTGGTTGGGCCGAAGGAATTCTCTCTGACGAAAGACCTTATAGGCTGGAAAGTTGGGCCGAAAATCACACGACCTGTATAACTATCTTCATTAGCGCTTTCGGTATTGAAACGTGGTCGTCTGACCAGGTAATGCAGTATTTATTATCAGAGAATTTGTATTCAAAGACGGAGAATCCCTTTTATGGAAGTGCCAGAACTTATTCTTATGACAACAATTTATGGTGGGCGGCAAATATCGTGATCGGTGACGACGATAACTTATACTGTGATAGTACAATCCCTTTAAAATCATACAGGTCTTCTTAAAGCAATATTAGGATGAGAAGAAGAAAAGGATGAAGAAAGGAATCTTTACATGGGTTGGTTACCATGTGTCAACTGACAAATTGCTGCGGTCCATTAAGGATGCCGGTTTCCAGACGATCATGCTGGACTGGACGAACTGGTATGATGTCGAGGATCGGAAAAACGGATATATTGACCTTGCTCAGAGTATTGGGTTGGAAATCGAAAACGTACACCTGCCTTTCAAGAGCGTGAATCAAATCTGGCTGGATAATCTGAAAGGCGAGGAAATCTCGGAGATAATTCAGAATGATATCACTCTTGCTGCGGAGCGATCCATTCCGGTACTTGTGATCCACTCGTCCAATGACAATGCGCCACCGGTTTCGAACATTGGGCTTGCGAGGTTTCGCGATCTGATTGAACAGGCGGCCCACCTGAACGTGAAACTCGCTTTTGAGAACCTTCGCGTTCTGGAACATCTCCATGCTATCTTTGATTCCGACGATGCATCGCGAGCGGGCATGTGCTATGATATCGGGCATAACCATTGCTACACACACGACGACTTGCTGTTGGCCCGTTATTCAGATCGAATTATGGCTGTGCATCTGCACGATAATGACGGTTTTTCAGATCGACATCTGATACCGTTTTATGGAACGATAGACTGGAAGGCCGAGATGGAAACTTTGGGCAAATCCTCCTATCAGGGATCCATTACTCTGGAAATCAGCGGACACGCGCAGGAACCTCTTGAAGAAAGATTGCAACGAGCAAGTATGAATGCTGATCGCTTAATCGCGCTCTGCAAACGGGAATAGTCGGCCCCCTTGATCGGTGCACACCACAACAAACCAGAAACATTCCCGATACCATAGATTACTTGGAGGTAATTATGAAAGATATCAGCAAGTACCGCGGCTGTCTGATCGGCGGAGCGGCAGGTGACGCTCTTGGTTATGCTGTTGAGTTCCTGCAGGCAGACCAGATTTTTCAACGATACGGTAGCAAAGGCATAACGGAATACAGGTTGGTGGATGACGTCGCTCATATATCGGACGATACACAAATGTCTCTATTCACAGCAAATGGTTTATTGTTAGCGACCGCTCGAGATGATCAAGGCTGGAAGGCAGACTCATATGTGGATTTCATCGCCCTCAGCTATCGAGACTGGTTGGAAACACAGATCGGAACATACTCATTTGGTTCTGACGCATACTCTACCTGGTTGATCAATGTACCAGAACTGCGCCAATGCAGAGCGCCGGGTATGACTTGTCTGAGTGCTCTTCGTGACGATAGATTGGGAACTCTTGAGGATAAGCATCCGATTAATCAGAGTAAAGGCTGCGGAGGGGTCATGAGGGTTGCTCCCATAGGTTTATATTTGCATGAGCGTTTCTCTACGGACGAAGTCGACGTGATCGGTGCTAAAGCTGCTGCACTGACACACGCCCACGAATTTGGATATATCCCGGCGGCGATGCTCGTTCATATCATAAACTTGATCTCCCACGACGAAACGATCGGTTTGCTTCCTGCAATCAACGATTCGCTCATAGCAATGAAGCGGCTATTCCCCCATGCGCAGCACATGGATGGGCTCAGCAGGCTAGTCGAAAAAGCAATTGATTTAGCAAACAAAGACATGAATGACGTTGATGCCATCCATAAGCTCGGGGGCGGCTGGGTCGCGGAAGAGACTTTGGCGATTGCCATCTATTGTTCTCTGAAATATCAGAACGATTTCGATCAGGCGATCATCGCGTCGGTCAATCACAGCGGAGACAGTGACTCTACCGGATCTGTAACGGGCAATATTCTAGGCGCTTATCTGGGTATCGAAGCGATACCTGCTAAATACATCGATCATCTCGAAATAAAGGACATCATTCTGGAAATAGCCGATGATTTGTATCATGATTGTACGATCAGCGAAGACCCGGATGCCGTCGATCAGAAATGGCTGCAGAAGTATGTTTCATGTGATTATGTTCCTTCGCAGAAGTGATCCGTAATCATCGAGAAGCACAAACCAAGAAAGCCAACGAAAAACACCTTGCAGCTTTAAGATAACCTTGATATATTTAATACACCATAAAGAGTGTGCGAGAGACAAGCTCGTTGACCACACAGCAACCTGCCGCAGAGGCAAGGTGCTAAAGCTTGACCGATGGTGCCTTACGTCCATCGGTAACGATGGGCTTTTCTTTTTACTCTTGTGGAATATAAAAAACAGGAGAAAAGAACATGAGCGACTATTCCAAAACAAAATTGGTTTCCTGCACGAACGATGCCGAGATACTCGAACTGCTACACCTGCTAAAGATGAGTAGATTCAAGTTCATAAGCGGTGATGAGATTGACGACAAGAATGTGCCTTCCACCTCAGCGCGAGATGGGAGAACCGGAAGGCTTGTACATCTTCCATTTGCGGTTCACCTAGATACAAAGGAGATTGCTTTTACAAGCGTAATCTGCCTTGGACATTTGGAAGAGCAGTATGGCGAGATTATTACGTATCAGGACTTTCTAAAAATTTTCGAGGAGGAGTGCTGTCAAAATCAATAATACAGCTATACCCTCTCAATTGTGTTGCAATACTAGATGCTTTGTAAGGAGAAATCAATGATTTTACATGTTCCCCACAGCAGTACAGCGATTCCTGAAATCATGACCCGTGACTTACTGATTAGTAATTCAAGGCTTCAGCAGGAAATCGTTCTGATGACGGATCATTATTGTGACGACCTATATCAATATCCGGGAGCCAATCATCTTGTTTTTCCATGGTCCCGTTTATTCTGCGATGTTGAGCGTTTTGAAGATGATACTGTAGAAGCAATGTCCGAGTTCGGGCATGGGATGTTCTACACAAAAACATTCTCGGGCGATCCCCTGCGGGTCGATACTCATGAAGGCAGACAAGAGGCGATCCGGCTGTATAGGAAGCATCATCGGGAGCTCACTGATTTAGTTGATGAAGAGCTCTCTTGCATGGGGTTCAGCATGGTTGTTGATTGCCATAGTTTTTCAAAGAGAGTTATTCGCTATCATCCTGATTCCACGATATTCCCTGATATCTGTATCGGCACGGATGAATTTCATACACCACTCTGCTTAGCAAACAGCCTTGTCAGCTGCGCACAGGATCTTGGCTATTCCGTTTCAATAAACTACCCATTTTCGGGAAGCATGGTTCCGTTGAAGCATTACAAAAAAGACAAGCGAGTCGTTTCAGTTATGATTGAGATAAATCGCTCACTATACTTGGACAATGACACTGAAGTTAAATCAATCCGATATGGTGAAACAAAGGGATTGTGCACGGCTATTCTTCGTTGCATAAGAGATCAGCTCGATGTAAACCCGTGCAAAATGCATGAAACTACAATATTGTAAATTGGCGCTATGAACAAACATTTCATTACAACAACTCGATCGATAAGTTGATCCTTGAGGTTATTTAATCGAAGCGAAACAGATTAACTTTCATCACAAATGCCAACATTGAACTTAGTAGATTATCATGATATTATTAATTATATTACCGCTATAAAAATTTGGAGGATAACTCATGGATGACCTGAAAACAACTCCAGTAGAAGATGGAATTATCGTGGATCAAGCTGAAAATGAGGCAATAAAAATTGTAAACGAGAGAGCAACTGTTTATCAAAAAGACAAAGTAAAAGCTGAGCGTGACGAAAAAATTGTTAGAGAGAATCTATTTAAATTCATCGAGCGAATCGGCAAGAAGTTAGCAAAAGGAGTTATTGACTCAATTAAGTTTCTTTATAGCGCTATGATAGACCCAAGAACTCCATTCGAGGCAAAGGCAATAGCTATTGCAGCACTTGTATATCTCATTAGCCCAATCGACATAATTCCTGATATTATTCCGGGAATTGGTTTTGCCGACGATGCTGCCGCAATTGCTACCGCAGTTGCAGCGATCTCTGTAATTCTCTTGAAGCACGGGATTCATTTGGAAGAAGATAAAGCTCAAGCTAAGGTTTGAGCAACGAGTACTAAGAAGTTCTAACGTTAGCTTTCCCCGCATCTGCTTAAGAATGCATACGTTTTTCCAATATACACCCGACACAAATCTGACACAGAAGGTGTTAAAAGTTACTATAAGAAACATTACGATAAATGCCGTAAACCCGCATAATACGGGAGTTTTTCAAAATTACATAACGTTAAAAAACAATAATTTCCCGTTTCATACCCGGAGTGTCATCTGTTCGAATCAGATCACCGATGCAAAGAAAAAAGACCCTTGCGGGTCTTTTTTTGTGTTGATCGTTGTTCGTTATGCCTGCGCTTCGCCTTCCGCAACGGCTTCCTCTGCGGAAACCGTCTCGACCGCCGCGACGTGGTTCTTCTTCCAAACCGCGATGGCGAGGAAGATGAGCGCGATCGCCATGGCGTACACCGCGCCTTCGATGATCCAAACATTCACACCGCTGTAGGAAAGGATGACCGCCACCGCGTCCACGATGAGATGCAACAGGATCGCCAGCGGGTAGAGCCAGACCTTCGCATTGTTCTTTG
>Ga0209016_1000599_pt1 | contig 40106 bp, 35 predicted proteins | sample EPASupsiteSAE305_FD_187265 | JGI IMG/M metagenome (GOLD analysis project Ga0209016, IMG submission 187265) | Bioremediated contaminated groundwater microbial communities from EPA Superfund site, New Mexico - SAE3-05 (SPAdes) (version 2) | ecosystem: Environmental > Aquatic > Deep subsurface >... | reverse complement strand
TCACCAGCAGATTGCCGAAACGGTACCGCCGCTGCCTGCCGAGTTTTCCCTGCCGGTCCAGCCGGTTCAGCAGGAAATGGCTTACGGGGAAATTCACGACGCCGCTGTTTCTGCCATGGAAAGCTCCCCTGCGGAACCCGCCGCGTCTCTTGTCGCTGATGTTCCCGCTCCTTCCGTTTCGCGGGCTCCATCATGGTACAGGCCGCCTTACCGCTATATCGGCGCCATAGAAAACAGCTATCTCGTTTTCGAGAATGCCGGCGGGTTGTTCCTGATGGACCAGCACGCAGCGCAGGAGCGGGTGTTTTACGAAAAATATCTTTCCGAAATGCGTGCCGGTCACGCCGCGGTGCAGCCTCTTGCCGTGCCGCTTGTCATCGAACTTCCCGCCAGCGACGCCGAAGCCGTGCTGGCGTGGGGCGAGTGGCTGTCCTCCGCCGGATTCGAGATTGAACGCTTTGGTCCCGGCACCGTGCAGTTGCGCTCCATCCCCGTGCTGTTCCGTTTTTCCGAGGACGAGGCGCGGAAATTCATTGTTTCCCTGTCCGGCATGCTGGGCGACCCGCAGAAGGCGGCGGAAGACGTGAAGCGGAACACCCTTGCCACGCTGGCCTGCAAGCGGGCCGTAAAAGCTTACGACAGGCTTAACGAGGAAAGCGCCATGCGCCTGTTGAAGGACCTGTCCCTGTGCGAAAACGGAACGTCCTGTCCTCACGGCCGGCCGGTCTTCATTCAGTTCACGGCGCAGCAACTGGCCTCCAAATTCGGACGCACTACGGCTCTCTGATGCTTAAACTCGTTCAGCTCCTTCCCGGAGTTTCGTGACTGCCGCCGCCGCTGCCGTGCGGCCGTCCGGCGGCCATAAAAAAGCCGTTCTCTGGGGCGTGGCCACAAAGGCCGCGACCTTCATTCTTTTCTACGCCCTTCAGATATACCTTGTCCGGACAGCGGGCATAGAGGCCTACGGCAGGTGGAATTATTTTTATTCCGCCTTCACTATCATCGCCGTGCTGGCTAATTTCGGCATACAGCATTCCGCCAGAAAACACCTTGCCCAGTTCTCCGGGCGGGAAGGTTTCGGCGCGGTGGTGAAGTCCTCCCTGCGTCTTCGCGCACTGTTCAGCGGACTGTTCGCCGCGCTGATGCTCCTCTCCGCCGGGCCGCTGGCCGCGGCTCTGGGCCACCCCGAACTCCGTTCTCTTTTCCTTTGGGCCGCGCCGATGGTTTTCTTTACCGGTTTCGTGGAGTATTTCAAGGAATTCTTTATCGGCCTGCGCCGCATAGACCGCAATCTCCTCATCAATTCCTGCGAGTACGGGGCCAAGCTTCTGCTGACGGCGGTTCTGTTCGGGCTGACCGCATCACTCTCCGGCGTGGGGGCGGCTTTCGCGTTCGCCTTGCTCGTCGCCGCCTGCGCGGGCCTGTGGAACGCGCGCGGCATTCTGGCCGAAGGCCCCGGCGGCGGCGTCTTCGGACGTACCGGTTTTTCCCTGAAGCTGTTAGCATATGCTTTGCCCATGTTCATGGTGGAGGCGCTCAATATGGCCGCGGGGAATATGGATACGCTCATACTCGGGTATCTGTCCGGCGACCAGGCCGTGGGCCTTTACTCCATCCCAAAACAGATAGCCATCAAGGCTCCGCACATAAGCATGGCCATATGCATGGGGATAATGCCTGTCTTCGCGCAGTTTGAATCCGCCCGGGCCGGGGAGCTGAAAGCCCTTTTCCGCAAGCTTCTTCTGGCCAACGCCGTCATAGCGGGTTCCATAGTGGCGGTGATAATGCTTTTCGCGGGCAAGCTTCTGGGCCTGCTCTATGGTCCGGCCAGCGTGCAGGCCGCGCCCGCCTTCCGGGTCCTTTGCCTGTATATCGGCGCCGCCACTTTTTCCGTCTACTTCGCGTCTTTCCTCGAATACCGAGGTTTCGCCGCGAAGCTCGCGCGCAATATAGTCATCGCGTTCGTCGTGGAAGCCGGGCTTTGCCTGCTGCTTGCTCCGCGCTACGGCGCGCTGGGCGCCGCGTGGGCCCTGTCCGGCGCGTGGACGCTATTCCTCGCGCTCAACGTTTTGTCCGCGCGCAAGGCTTTCCTGCTTGTACAGCGGGATTGATTTGAATCGCGGTCAAGGCGTGCGAGGTTTGCTAGAATTTTCCAAGAAGTGACTAGGGGAGCTCGGTACTGTCCGGGCTGAGATGGCGGTTTCAACCGCCGAACCCTGATAACCTGACCTGGATAATGCCAGCGTAGGGATGCTTAAGCCGCAGTTCAGCTTTTATGCCGTCCCGCCGACATCAATCCGGCGGGACGGCTTTTTTGCGTCCCCCGGTTCGCATAGGGAGACTACATCATGCAGGATGCAAATGTTTTCATTTCAAAACACGCCGATGAGGGCATAGCGCCCATAGCCCCGGAAAAACGCGTGCTGGGCTTCGCGGATTTATTCGTGCTATGGGGCAATCTTGGCATAGGTCTTCTGGTAATGCTGGCCGGAACATTTCTCGTGCCGGGGCTCGGTCTGGGGACGGCATTATGCGCCATAGCGGCAGGCAGCGCGCTCGGCAGTCTTTTGCTGGCCTCCGCCGGGGCCGTCGCGGCGCGGACGGGGCTGCCTTCAATGGCCCTGCTACGGCCCGCCCTCGGCGTGCGCGGTTCGTACATCCCTTCGGTGCTGAATATAGTGCAGCTCGCGGGGTGGACGGTGTTTGAGTTTGTCGTCATGGGTGTCGCGGCCGACGCGATATGCGCGCGCCTGTTCGGTTTTTCCAGCTATCCCTTTTGCGTGGCTTTTTTCGCGGCTGGTGTTATGGTCATGGGGCTTGGCGGGCCGGTCAGCGTTGTGCGGCAATGGCTCAAGAAAATTGCAGTCTGGGTAGCCCTCGCAACCGGCCTGTGGCTGACCTGGCATATCTTTTCGCGCTACGGATTCCGGCCCTTGCTCGCGCGGGCCGGGGACGGCTCCATTTCCTTCTGGGGCGGGGTGGACATGGTCATCGCGCTCCCCGCGTCATGGCTGCCGCTGGTGGCGGACTATAACCGTTTCGGCAAAAAGCCGTCTTCCGCGTTCTGGGGTTCCTTCCTCGGCTTGTTCCTCACTAATAGCTGGTTTCTGGCGCTTGGCGCGATGCTTCTGCTGGGCGCCGGAGTGGCGCAGGACGCCCGTGACTTTTCCGTGGCCATAGCCGCCGCCGGAGGGTGGTGGACGCTTTTCATACTGCTTGCCGATGAAACCCACAATGCATGGGCCGACCTGTATTCCTCGGCGGTTTCGGCGCAGAATCTGTTTCCGCGCATGGGCCATAAGGCATTGGTAATCGTATTCGGACTGCTCTGTCTGGGCGTTGCTCTGGCGCTGGACATAACGCGTTATCAGAATTTTCTGTATCTGATAGGCTCCTTTTTTGTTCCGCTGTTCGGGTTGCTTATGGCGGATTATTTCGTGGCGCACGGCGGTGAATATCGGGCGCAAGAACTGTCCCGTCCTGGCGGCGAATACTGGTACCGGGGAGGGTTCAGCGTGTCGGGTATATCCGTCTGGCTGACCGGGTGCTTGGCTTACCACCTGTGCAGTCCCGGCACGGCGGCCGCGTTTTTCCCGGCATGGAGTTCCGTTCCTCCGCACTGGCTTTGCGCGGCCGGCGGGTCCATACCGGCCTTCGCGGTGCCGTTTGTTTTGCGCTGTTGCATGGCCGCGGCGGAGAAAAGCCGCGCGGCGCAATCTCTTCCAGCTGGCGAGGCCGCCGAAAGCTGACATTCCTCCGACGAAGGGAGGGACAAACTGCCTAAAATGTACTCCAACTATCTCTCCACGACTGGTAGTACTGACAATACGTCAGAGCCTGCCAGTACGCAAGGGCAGCACTGGCAAGCCGCCTGAGGCTGCCAGTACGCAAGGGCAGTTAGCTCAGCGGTAGAGCGTTTGTCTCATACTCTAAAAACCACATTTTTGATGCAATATCAATCCGGAAAATTTCAGGAAGGTTTCGGAGCTTACAGAATCCTGGTCTTTATAATAAGTTTGATGGATGAGAAGTTGTTTTCAGGTATTCTCTGTTCTGGCTATTGCCGCGACCAGTTCTTTAATGCTGAAAGGTTTGTTGATACAGAACACACCCCAGTTAGCAATTCTGCTTTTTGCTGAATTGCTTAGAATTCTTCCTGTCATAAAGATGAACTTTGGCTTGGTTTCCATTTTTTGCACCCGTTCATATATATCATAGCCATCAAGTGGTTCCATCTCGATGTCACAAAGTATGACATCATATTTCCCCTGCGCAATCCTTGGTAAGGCATCAATGCCATCATTTGCGGTCTCCACCGATTGTCCCGCGTCTTCAAGTATTTTCTTTATCAATCCCAGTACGCGCTTCTCGTCATCGATTATAAGAAGTCTGCTTCTCCTTGATAGCATTACGGGCTCATCCGGTATTGACTGCTCATTTTTTGGTGCAAGCTTAACTATAGGTAATTCAATAGAGAATACTGTTTCCTTGAATGGCGTGCTTTCCACTCGCATATGGCCGTTATGGGCATCGATTATCTGTTTGCATATGGCCAATCCAAGCCCGGTTCCCTCGCCTTCTTTCTTCGTAGTGAAAAAAGGTTCGAATATCGCGGGCATAATTTCCGAGGGGATTCCAATACCGTTGTCCGCAATGGAAATGAGAAGAACATCACCCTTGATATTTACAGCCAGCTTTAAAATGCGTCTTTCCTCCTGATGAACAAGAGAATCAATAGCATTTTGGATGAGATTGACCAGAACCTGCTCAATCTGCTGGAAATTTCCAAGAATATAAGGAAGGTCCGACGGCACTTCTTGTTGCACAACTATGCTCGAAGTTTTAAATTTATAGCGGAACAAATCAATCACAGCGGAGAGAGTTTCCTTTACATTTACTATAGTTTGATAATGGGAGGCAGTTCTGACAAACGCCAGGAAATTGTCTACAATGGCCTCGCATCTCTGCGCGCTATGATAAATGGCGTTAATTTCCTCTGGCGGGAGCGCGTTTGCGTCAGCAGCACTTTTCTTGATCAGTTCCGAGCATCCGACTATAACTGTTAATGGATTATTCAATTCATGGGTGATGCTGGCCATCAACTGTCCTACTGCGGCCATTTTCTCGGATTGTATCAGATGAGACTGAAGCTTGCTCAGCTCCGTTATGTCTCTTATAACTACTACCCATTCCTTGGGTTCAGCCTCATTCTTTAATGCCGCAACCCACTGCACATCAAGCTTGAGATTACGACTAGCTTTTGAAATGGCATTTATGCTTCTGCTGTCAAAACGATTTTTAGTCAGTAAATCGTTATTGATGGTCATAAGTGTTCTGGAATCAAAAAATATCCCAAAGAACTGTCCGATGGCGTTTTCCGCGGATAGATCAAATATAGTTTCCGCTCCATGATTCCATACGATTATCTTCAAATCTGCGGAAAGACTTATGATGGCTTCGCTAGTGCTATTTACAATCAATCTGTATCTTGCCTCGGAATGACGGATATCCTCCACCAGCTCTGAGTTTTCTAGGGCAAGAGCGGTAGAATTGCAGAACATTGCCAGAGAATCCGCCTGTCTTCCGTCAATGGGTCTGCCGGTATAAAAATTATCCACCGCCAGAACTCCGTAAACTTTCTTGTTCGTCATGAGCGGTGCGACGCAAAAAGCCTGGGTGCCTGTCCAGGCAATAAACGCCTTGTCTTCCTCGGATGCTTCTGCAATATTGGTTATGTTCAACGTTGCTCTTGTCTTGACCGCACGGGAGAATGTTGAATCACTCTCTATGTTAACTGTGGCCGCCGGATTATCTGAAGCAGAAACGACAACACCTTCCTTTGTAACAGTATACTTGGACTCCAAAGTGTCCCCGTCATCATTCATCAAATAAACTATACCGCGCTCGAACCCGACGCCCTTCACTGCCATTTCAATACCGATGCGGCATATTTCAGCGGCGCTCTGGTCATGCATAAACGCCGCTCCCATCACTTGCAACGACAGGAGTTCGTTAATTCTTGCTTCCAGCTCTTGCGTCCGCATAACCAGTTTGGAGCCCATGTCATTGAAAGTGGCAGCCAGAGCGCCTATTTCATCGTTTGTGATAATCTTGACCGGTATGTATTCTCCGCGCAACGCAAGTGCTGATGCTCCGGATTCAAGTTCATACAAAGGCCTGGTTATGTTGCGTACGGCGAAGTAAATTGCCAGAGACACAAGCAAAGCGCATACCATTGCAACAAGAACAGTATAATGGCGTATTTTAAAGAGAGGAACGAGGAAGTCTTCCGGATTGGCACTGATGACAAGTTCATAATTGCTGTCTCCAACCCGATAAGTTTCAACTATTTTCTGGGATTTGCCAGAATCAATGGGCAGCTTTGGTCCAGATATCAGTATTGGGTTGGTGTTTTTCTGCCCAAAATAAACGCTGCCGGATTTGCCCAGTTTCAGGTTTCCCAGAGTGGCAAGCATAACTGACAAATCCGTTTCCAGGACAATCACTCCCTTGAAACTGCGATCCGGAGCAAGGACAGGCTTGGCAGAAAGTAAAACTCCATCAGGGCTCTTTCCCTTATCTATTCTCTGTAAAAACTGAACCTTTCTGTCAGATCTGAAGAGCCTTGCAAGCTCCGCATCCTCGGTCTGAGGTTCAGAATCGCTAAGACTGCATATGCGGTGTCCTCTCACGTCTATGAACCGAAGATCCACTATGTCTTTGTGTCTAGTGGCGAACCGCTGAAAATAGAAAGATATTTCCTTGCGATACTGTTCTGCCTCTTCCGCAAGGCCGTAATCAATATTTACGTAGTAGTCGTGAAATAAGGGCGTATCAGCGATGGTTGCGATATCGCTGGAGTTCCGTTCAAGGAAACTATTTATACTATTTGCCGCTTCGTTTCCTAGTGTGGAGAGTTCGGCGCGGATATTGGAAAGGACAAGTCTTCTGGCCTGATAATATGAGTAGAAACCAAGCAGCAATATAGCCCCTAACGATATGGGGATGATATGTATTATGAATCTGTGGCCTATTTTTGAGAAATTGATTGCACTTTTCATCGGCGCGAAGCTATACAATCCGTCCATCAGGATTATCCGGATCAATGCCCGGAACAAAGAGGGAAATGGCTTCGGCTCCATCCGCTCCAGCACAGAAACGATGTATTGTGCCAGGCGGGATGGCAATGAAATCGTTCTTGCCTAGCTCAATGATATCCCTGCCGATTGTTGCAATAACCCGACCTTTGTATACGAAAACGAATTCCGTGGTCCGATCATGCACAACTGAGGGAGAATCAGCATGCGGAGGCAATGCCTCATGCAAAACAGTTGGCCCGTTTGCCGCACTAAACGGAATTGTTCGCATTTCAAGTTGTCCCAGCTTTCTGGGAGCGAGGTCAGCGAGATTTTGCTTTTTTATCATCATCGAAATATGCTCCAAAAAAATACGGCATGCCCGTCACATGGGGTTTGAAATGTAGGTTCTTAGATGCGGCAAGCGTGGTGGCTTTCTGATAGGTAAATAAGCCGAGCGCGTTGTCATATACATAGGTGTCAAAGGTTTCCGCCTTCTCTTTCTGCCCCTTGGCATCTATTGTGGAAGCAATCTCGTGCAGCATTTTGTCTATGGAAGCGTCTTTCCCAAGGCTGTAGGGTGACTGGGAGGAAAGGCCCATCGCTCCTATGAAAAAGATATGACACATGGGGTCTGGTATGTCTGCGATTGCCATGTCATATTTCCCATTCTTGAATTCATCGGGACTGGCAGATTCTGTAACAAATTTCACCTTTAATTCTATGCCTACCTTTTCAAGCTGGCTGGCGATTATCTTTACGGTTCGTTCCGCATTCCTTTTGGCGAGGACAGAGAGAGACAGGCCATTTCCATAGCCGGCGTTGTGAAGTAGCTCCTTGGCTCTGTCCGGATCAAACGGGTAGGGAGCCAGCTTCGCGTTATGCCCCGTTTCACCTTTCATGCTCAAAGTGGCTATAGGTAATCCATTGCCCAACAAATCATAACGGATGAGTTCGCTTCTGTCCAGGGCATGATTCAATGCTTTCCGCAAGTTTACGTCGCGTAACGGCCCGGAGGAAAAATTCAGAAAAACTGCGACAGTGCGGAACGCATATTTCTTCATTACTGCCGCGCGCGGATTTTCCATGACAGCACGTGTCTGCGTACCAGGTAAATTTGTCACCAGGTTCACTTCTCCGGATAGAATAGCTGGTAATTGTCTGGAAACCGGCAAAAACTTGAAGACCAGTTTTTTAACTTTAGGATACTCTGGCATCCAGTAGTTGTCATTGGCCGTAAGCGTTATCTCTTTTCCTTTTATCCATTCAGAAAAAACAAAAGCCCCGGTCCCGATTGGATGTGCAGCAAAATATTCCTCACCAACCTTTTTCAGATACTCGGGAGGAGAAATAAGTATGAATGCGGCCAGTCGGTTTAATAGAAGCCCATCTGGATAGACAGTGACTATGTCCACCGTTAGCGGATCGATGATGTCGACGCGCATGATGGAATCAATGTAACCTCGTGCGGGGAATCCTGTTTTCGCATCTAGATACCGGTCTATGGTGAATTTGACCGCTTGAGCGGAAAACGGCTCGCCATTGTGAAACTTTATGCCAGGGCGCAGTTTTAGACGAACCGTTAAGGGGTCTCGCCATGCCCAGGAAACGGCAAGGGCGGGTTCAATGTTGCCATCCGGATCGAAACGCAGCAGTCCGTCAAAAATCTGCTGGCATATGGTGTGATTTTTCTCGAGAAACTGTTTTTGGGGGTCCAGGGTTGCAGGGTCGCTCACGTCATCCGCAACTATGAGGGTGGCTGTGGCAGCATCTGCAGCCAATGGGCAGCATAGCATTATGAAGGTGCAGAAAAGTAGTGGGTAAGCGGCTTTCATCATTTTTTTCCAATAATAATCATGGTGGGATTGTCAGCCTTGGGGCATATGGACTTTACAGCGAGGTCTGTAAAACCGGCCTTGCGGAGCAGAGAATAATATTCCTCCACAGAATATACTCGTCCGTTCCGAGTATACATGCGCATATGCATGGAAAACAAGGCGGAAAAAAGAGGCGCGGTTTTGGTGCTGTCCAACATGAAATCATGGACGACAATGGTCCCGCCTTTCCGCAATGCGTTGTATGCCTTTACAAAAAGCCGTGAAATATCGTTCTCCCCCTCATCATGCGTAATATGTGACATCAGCACAAGTCCGCAGCATTCGCTGCCAAATGAAGCCTTGTGATAATCGCCTGTACGGAAGGAGACCCGGTCGCAAACGCTTGTCCGCGCAATAAACTTTCGGGTCCAGAAGATGGTTTGAGGCAGATCCAGAATAACCGCGGAAAGCTTTGGATAGCGCTCCAGAAGTGCGGCAGAATAGACACCGGAGCCGCCACCAACATCCAGCATCGTTCCCGCTTCGGCGGCATTAACCTTCTCCGCCACTTCCATTGCAGGTCGTCGTGATATTTCCTGCATACCCGAAATGTAGTCTCTTACAAAATCGGCATTGCCGGCTATGAGCTGTCTGAGGTTTTGGCGCGGACTTTTGTGGCGCAAAACATATTCCATGTCTCCCCATGCATTCCATAGCAGGTCCTGATACTTGACGTTTTGTCCTAAATAGGTGTCTTTGCCCTTGACAAGATATGTGTCCGCAACCGGAGTGTTGCTGTAGCGGGCATTATGCTTAATTAAAAACTTCATGCCCACCAGTGAATCGAGAAATATTTCCGCATTTGCCTTGTCCAGCTTGAGCCGTCTGCATATGCTGCTGACTGTGACAGGGGAGGAAGTATGGTTAAACAACTCAAGCGTAACAGCAGTAAAAAGTATCTTGGCCTGCCGGTATCCGTAGATTAAAGAGGCTATAGAACTGCGATCAGGATGCATGCTTCTCCTCCATATTGAACATATCATTCAAAGCTTTAAAGCGGCGAGCCATTGGAGAAACCTCTTCAATGTAGCTCATGACCTCTATCACAAGTGGACGGGTAATGTCCATGGAGCGTGCCAGAGCGTCCATTAGTTCATTCGGCGAGGAGACACTAACGCTGTCGGCTCCCATGGCAAAAGCCATGCCGGCGATATCAAGTTTTTTTGAAAATTTGCTGTAGGAGAATTTGTTTTGGAACTGTATCTTTTCGCCCAGACGTATCATTCCATGTCCCTGGTTGTTTATAACTATCCACACCACCGGCAGTTTGTTTTCAACTGCAGTATGAACTTCCATGCCGGACATCGCAAACGCTGCATCTCCTGCCAGAGCATAGACGGGGACATCTTGCCTTCCGAATTTGGCGCCTATGCACGCGGCTACCGCATGCCCCATTGAACCGAAGGCAAGATTCACGAAAAAAGTCCGCGGCCGCAGCACGCGAAATGCATGTAGCGCCCATGGCATGCAGGAGCCGATATCCACGAAAAGAAGAGCATCTGGAGGCATGGTTTTCCGCATTTCCCGCATCAAAAGTGACGTGGATATCATGCCATCCGGGATTTTCTGAGATGGCATTTCCTCGTTTGGCTCAGATTCTTCTTTTAACTGTTCAGTCCGTCTGGCGTTAGATGCAGATGGAGACGGGGAACGCTTTAAATCCCTGTCCAATTGATAGTTTAATTCTGTAAGCACGGTGTCGGCGTTGCCAATAATACCGATATCCACCGGATAATTTTTGCCTATCTCATGTGAATCTACGTCTATCTGAATCAGGGCTCGTGTCGGTTTTATTCTGGCATCCCAGTTTGAAGTGGGCAATTCACCGAGACTTGTTCCCACCGCCAGCAGAACATCAATTTCTCCTGACAGAAAAAGCTTGTCTGCTGATATGTTGCCAGCAAAGCCAAAAATACCCAGTGACAAAGGATGGTTTTCCGGGAGAGCTCCTTTGGCCTTCGGTGACGTGGCCACTGGAATCGAGAGTTTCTCGGCCAAGGCGCGAATCTGCTCGTTCGCTTTCGAAATATTGACGCCATTGCCGACAAGAATGGCGGGACATTTGGCTTCAATGAGCAGCCGCGCCGTCTCCTTAACCGCCTCGCGATCGAAACTTCTGTGCAGTACTCTGTAATTCTGCGGCGCTATGATATGATGCGGTACCAAGGAGCTCATGTAATCGACAGGAATATTGACATGGACCGGTCCCGGCCTCCCTGTCATGGCGGCGCGAATTGCCGCTCTAAAAACCCGGTCAGCCTGTTCTGGAGAGTGTAGCATGACGCTGAGCTTGGTAACCTGCTTGAACATATCCACTATGTCGATGCCGTAGCAGGTGCTTTCCTGGGCTGCTCCTTTGCCAAAAACCGAAGTAGAGACCTGTGCCGTAATCACTAGCAGCGGGACGGAATCGGCATGGGCGCATGCTATTCCTGTCAGCAGATTGGTGCTGCCGGGTCCAGTTGTTGCGCAACAGACGCCGAGCCTGGAGGTCGCGCGGGCATATCCGTCAGCCATGAACGCTGCCCCCTGCTCATGCTTGGTTATTATCGGGAAAACAGATTCAGACCTGGAAAGCGCTTCATAGAAGGGCATCAATGGCCCGCCAGGTATGCCAAAAACATAGTCAACCTGTTCTCCTCGAAGATAACCGATTAGCAGTTCAATTACAGTGCAACGAGTATGATCACTATGCAGAATGGCACCCCCGTGATAACACTCTTACCCGATGTTGATTCCCATAAACTCCTGGCATTTCCTGACCAGGATTTCAGGGGAAAAAGGTTTCTTTATGAAACAATCTGCATTTTCAGCCAGATATTTTTGATGTTCCGGAATCAATTCCTTCCCGCTAATGGCAATCACTTTTATCCCTGCAGTTTCCGGACAGCTCTTGAGTCTTTTACAAACCTGAATCCCATTCATTTCTGCCATGACTATGTCCATTACAATAAGCGCAGGAGGATTTTCCTCAATCAGGTTCAGGGCCTCTATGCCATTGGAAAGAGCTACGATCTCGATGTGTGGAGCCAGACGTTTGAAAGCATTGCGAATCATCATTAGGATGTCTTGCTCGTCATCGATCACCATAATGTATGTTGATTTTGCGAGAATTGCAGGGGGGATGGGCAGGCATGACTTCTTCATGAAGACAATGAGCTCTTCTAGTGGAATACGCATGTGTCCACCCGGTGTTTCATGCGCTATAAGACGACCGGCTGTGATCCAGTCGGATACATTGGCATGTGGAACACCGCAAAAATTGGCAACTTCAAATATCGTATAGAATTTGTTCGCCATAGAAGCTCGGACAAGTTTCTGGTTTCATTCGGCAACAATTCCTTGGTATGTGCATACTGCCAAGTTATTTCACCTTTTAAGCATACACCATAAAGCAAAAATATGCCATGGCTAAATTTCAAAAGGTAGTGTAGACTATATCAACTTGCATTATAATTTTTGAACAATTGTGGTATCCCGCTGGAATTGCCGGAGAGTGTTTCGCGGTAGATTCCTGCGCGGGCAAACAGGGTTTCGGACAACACTTATGATAAAATCAGCGCGCGTCATTATCGAAGCCGCGATATCCCAGTTGCGGCTCTTATGGACAAGAGTCTATCTTTATCACCTGCTCATTGCTGCGGTGTCAGCCGGGACCGCATTGTTTTTCGCTTATGCATTCAAGGCTCATCCCTGGCAGATGCGTGCTGCCCTGACCCTGCTGACTATCGTTGCCTTGACTTGGTTTATTGCCCGGCAGATCCGGAACAAAATTGAAGCATTTGTTACGGAATCCAACTGCTTGATCGGAAAAGCACTGCAATTTTTACCAGAGGAGGAGCCTTCGAGTTTGGCTTCTCATGATCCATCTCTGGATGATTTGCCGCTTAGATTGCGACAAATTGTCGCCGCAATTGAAGATTACAGAACCCGCCTGACAAAAGCTAATAAGTGGTTTGCCGATATAATATCCATCTCTGGAGAATGGGTCTGGGATGTGGATGAGCATTGGAATATCACGCAATCCAGCCGTACCGTGGAAAATATTCTGGGGTATTCTACGGCAGAAATGATTCACATGAAATTTTCGGATATTTTCCCAGGAGGGAAGGATAATCTATACTTCAGACAAATTACGTCCGCGATGGAGAGAGGGGAACTTATTAAGGATCTGGAGATAGAGTGTGTCGGGAAAAATGGCGACAAGATAATCGCAGAAATCAGTGCACTCCCAAAAACGCGTGATATCAGCCACGTGAAAGCGGGCTTCTGCGGCATTTTGCGTAATGTTACGGAAAGCGCGAAGATGCTTGAAGCTATCGAACGTCGCAACAGCCTGCTTGAAACAATCAATTTTTCTACCGCCGGATTGTTAAAGGCTTCTGCTGCAGACGATGTCCTGCCACTGCTTGCAAGCAAAATAGGCATTGCATCCGGAGCGGAGAATCTCCTGATCTGCCTTCTCTCTCCCGAGTCTGGGAAAGCAAAATATTACGAGTGGTCATTTGCTTCTCAGCAAACCATATCAAGTGAACAGGATTCTTTGCTATTTTCGACTTTGGGTCAGCAATTGCAAAATGGCATCCCGCTCGAAATCAAAACCGATCAGTTGTCGGAAGCCGAGCGCAAGCATTTTGAGCTGCGGGGAATCGGGACACTTTTTGCGGTCCCGATTTGGGGACCAGCCAAAGTTCTGTGGGGCTTTGTCGGAGGCAACCATGCCGCTCGCGCTCATGGGTGGGACTCGCTCTCCGTTGAATTACTAGTGACGGTCGCCGATGTGCTTGGAAATGCTATACAACGAGACATGGCGCTTGCCGAACTGCTTAAAAGTCGTGAGTGGCTTTATACGACGCTTAGTAGTATTGGAGAAGCAATAGTTGCCACAGACGCTTCCGGAAAAATTGATTTTATCAATCCAAGCGCCGAAAAACTTATTGGTAGTCCACAGGCTGCTTTGGCAGGGAAGAATGTGTCGGAAGTTCTGGATATTCGCACTGAGGATAAGCCTCAGGAATCTGCAGACCAAGCCACTCTCCTGATGCGAGGAATTAAGCCGCCAGATAAAACCGGCCATTTGCTTTTATTCCGCAATGACGGGCAGCAAATTCCGGTTGACTACTCTGTTGCCCCGATCATCGATCGGGAAAAGAAGCTTCTCGGCTCGGTCATTGTTTTGCGCGATGTGGGAGAACAACGCAGAACCGCGAGGCTTATTTTGGACGCCAAGGAGCAGGCGGAGCAAGCCAACAGGGCTAAGTCCCAATTTCTGGCGAACATTTCTCACGAGCTACGGACACCTATGAATGCAATAATCGGGTTTTCAGAACTCTTGTCATATACCGCGCTAGATAAAATACAACGGGATTATGCCGACACCATACAATCCAGCGCCTCGCTTCTGCTCAGCATAATAACCGATATACTGGACGTTTCCAAACTTGAATCCAGGAATCTTGAGCTCGAACATGTTCCGTTTAATTTCCGGGAGATGTTGAGCTCACTGCTTAAAATAAGCGCCGTCAGGCTCAAAAACTCCGACATTGAGTTGACTTGCCTGTATGACAGCAGTTTGCCGGAGGAATTTGTCGGCGATCCTGCAAGAATGCGTCAGATATTCCTTAACCTGTTAAGCAACTCTGTTAAATTTACTGAGCGAGGGGAAATCACTGTGCAGATTTCCGGCGAGGGGCATTCAGCCAATGGCCGCGCCGGTCAATTTACACTAAAGGCTACAATCAGCGATACTGGCATTGGAATACCAAAAGATAAAGTTAAAGCGGTTTTTGAGGCATTTTCCCAAGTGGAAACATCCATTTCCCGAAATTATGGAGGCACTGGTCTTGGACTTTACATAACGAAAAGCCTGGTAAACAAAATGGGAGGGAGGATCGAAGTGTTTTCGGACTTGGGTAAGGGCTCCACTTTCGCGCTGACAATTCCTTTGGAGTTGCCTGTTGGTGGCTCTCGTCTAAAAATTCCGAATTTGGTTGGACACGATATAGCTTTTGTCGGAGCAAAGTCATCTGCCTGTAGGTCTCTGGAAAGTATGTGCGCCAGCATGAATATACGCAATGCTGGAAAGTTCGATTCCGTGGAAGAAGCCTTGTCGGCATATAAGGACAAGGCCGAGGTGCCATCTGTGTTTGTCTGCGAGATGGCTTACCCCGTTGAAAGGCTTAAGTCCTTCACTGCGGCCATAGCTGCATTACCATTGGCAAACAAACCCAAAACATTGCTTATGGCATATGAATCAAACCGCATTGCGATACGAAAAGATGAGCTCGGTTTTGACGCATTTCTCCCTAAACCATTAACACTGCGCCAGTTCGCGGGTATTATGGAGGATCTGGTTTCGGACACAGAAACCAAACAGGGAAAAGAAAAGCTTTCCGAGTATTTTGATGGATTTATGAAGGGGCTATCTATTTTGGTTGTAGAAGATAATGCCGTAAACCGGAAACTGATGAAAATTATCATGGAAAACGATGGAGCAATGGTCAAAGTGGCGGAAAATGGAAGGGAAGCACTCACGCTTTTAAATGACAACACTTTCGATTTGATTTTCATGGATATACAGATGCCGGTCATGGACGGGCCGGAAACCGCAAAGTACATACGTGGCAATATCAATTCCTCAATACCTATAATTGCTATCACCGCAACCGCTCTGCAATCGGAAATAGCCCAAGCACTCGCCTGCGGCATGAATGATTATATGCTCAAGCCGATAGATATTCAGAAGCTGCGAGCGAAAACAAAAATCTGGTTGGATACCAATAAATAGCAGGGTTGAACACATTGTCGGGCAGTATATAAACCGAAAATGGGTTTGCCTTGGGCTGTCGGTCTCGTTAAGCAGGTAGTCTCACTCTCTTGTAATGTCCGCATCCGGATGACCATGCGCTATGTGCATTTGTCTGAACAGCATATAGCAGACAGGATGGCCCAGTTGGAACAGAGTTTTGGCCTTGGAAATATGGTCCCGAAGAACTCTGGAGTCGCACCACAGATGGCACCACTTGTTTTGGAAAGTGCGAAAAATGTGCTAAAATTACCTATACACGACGGGCAGTACTGGCAAAGCGCCGGAGGCTGCCAGTACGCAAGGGCAGTTAGCTCAGCGGTAGAGCGTTCGCCTCACACGCGAAAGGTCATAGGTTCAAATCCTATACTGCCCACCATTTTGAAACAAGGCCTTCCCTTTTCAGGGGAGGCCTTGTTGTTTTATGTCCGTATAGTGTTTTAGCGCAGACGGAGATGGAGCAGGAATTCCCTGTTCCCGTGCGCGCCCTTGATGGGGGAATGGGTGAGCCCCGAATCTTCCAGTTTCATGGCCTGCGCTCTTTCGGCTATGAAGCGGCGTATGCCCTCCACCGCTTCCGCGCGGTATTCGTCCGACTGCACTATGCCGTGCGGAACTTTTTTGGGTTCCAGCTCGAATTGCGGCTTTATCAGGATGAGCATGTCCGCCGGCCGGGCCATGGCGTTGATTACCGGCTCAAGTATGAGCTTCAGGGAGATAAAGGACACGTCTATGGCCGCCACCTGCGGTTTAGGGTCGAACAGATCGGCCTTGAGGTAACGGGCGTTGGTTTCCGGGATGAAGCGGATTTTCGGGTTGGATATGAGCTTCTCGCTGAACTGCCCTTGCCCGACGTCTATTGCGTAGGCGAGCGCCGCGCCTTCCTTGATGAAGCAGTCCGTGAAGCCGCCGGTGGACGCGCCCACGTCCAGGCAGACCAGCCCCGCCACCGCCACTTTGAAGTGTTCCAGCGCGGCCTTCAGCTTCAGTCCTCCGCGCGAAACGTAGGGGCAGGGGTCGTTAACCAGTTCCAGAACGTCATCCTCGCGCACCGGATGCCCCGCCTTGCTTTCCACCGCGCCGTTAAGTTTTACCAGCCCGGCCATTATGGCGGCCTGGGCCCGCGCGCGCGTCTCGAAGAAGCCGCGGTCGCAGAGGGCAAGGTCCAGCCGGGTTTTAGATGGGCTCTTAGGCGTTTGCGCCATCGTCCTCGCCTTCAAACGGCTGGGGGGTTAAGTTTTCCTTCCGCGTCCTTCTTGAGCACTTCCACCTTCATCTTCACGTCTTTAAGAGTGTCGGTCAGCTCCTTCGAGAGGGCCACGCCCTCCTCGAAAAGCTGAAGCGATTTCTCAAGCCCCTCCTTCCCCGTTTCCAGGCTGGAGGCTATGGCCTCAAGACGGGCCAGCTTGTCCTCGAACGTCAGTTCTTTCTTTGCCATGAACTACTCCTTTGAATTCCTGACCACGCAGTCCAGCGAGCCCTTGTGCAGCTGGACGGACACTTCGTCGCCCGGTTTTGCCTGTCCGCCGCGCGCCAGCACCTCGCCGGTGCCGGCCCGGCGCACTATGGCGTAGCCACGCCCCAGCACCGCAGACGGATTCAGCGCCGAAAGCTTGTGCGAAAGCAGGTTGACCCGTTCTTCCGCCGTCCGCGTGGTCGAGTCCATCCAGCGGGCAAGCTGCTCATAAGCCGCGTCCAGATGCTGTTCCCGTTCCAGCACAAGGCGTTCCGGGTTTTTGAAGTACTGGCAGGACTGCGCGGTGCGCAGACGGCCGTTCACCCGCTCGTATGAGAGCGACAGGCCCTGTATAAGGCGTCTTTGCAGGGACTGCGCCTGGGAGGTAAGTTCCGCCCTGTGGCGGACCACAAGCTCCGCCGCGGCGGAGGGGGTGGGGGCGCGCAGGTCGGCCACGAAATCGGCTATGGTGAAATCGGTCTCGTGCCCGACGCAGGATATGACCGGTATTTTGGACGCGGCTATGGCGCGGGCGACAATCTCCTCGTTGAAGGACCATAAATCCTCCATCGAGCCGCCGCCCCGTCCCACAAGCATGACGTCAATGTCCGGGTAAAAACGGTTGAGGTCTTTTATGGCGGCGGCTATCTCGTTCTTCGCCTCCGTTCCCTGCACCAGCACGGGATAGAGCAGCACTTCCACGCTCGAATTGCGCCGCCGGAGCACGGATATTATGTCGCGTATCGCAGCCCCGGTGGGGGATGTGACCACGCCTATCTTTTTTGGGAAGGGCGGTATGGGTTTCTTCCGGGATTCGTCGAACAGTCCTTCCGCAGAGAGGCGCGCCTTTAACTTCTCGAATTCCAGATAGAGGTTCCCGGTCGCCTTGGGCCTCGCCGCTTTGACTATGAGCTGGTACTTGCCGGATTTCTGGTAGCTGGATATTTCGCCGCGCGCTTCCACAAGCTGGCCGTTCTGCAGGTCCTCCGTCAGCGAGCGCTGGTAGCCCTTGAACATGACCGCGGGGATGAGGCTGTCGCGGTCCTTCAGGTCGAAATAGGTGTGGCCGGACGGGGCGGTCTTCAGGTTTGATATTTCTCCCTCGACGGTTATGTCGGGGAAGGTGCCCTGGAGTATTTCCTTTATCAGGAGGCTTATCTCGGTTACAGAAAATATCTTGTCCGGGCCGAATAGCTGCGTCATTTGCCCTCCCGCAGTTTCTTCAGGCGCAGGGAGATGTTTTCCTCGCGCCCCTGGGATGTGGGTTTATAAAATTCCATCGGTTTGGGCATGTAAAGCTGCTTAAGATAGTGACCGGGGTAGTCGTGCGGGTATTTGTACCCTTCGTTCTTCCCGCCGGAGCGCAGGTTCGGCGGCACTTCCCTCACCGGGCCGTTCTCCACTTCCGACATGGCGGCGTCTATAGCCTTGTAGACGGCGTTCGATTTCGGCGCGCAGGCTATGTAAAGTGCGGCCTGGGCGAGCGGTATGCGCACTTCCGGCATGCCGAGCGTCTCCGACGCCTGAAAGGCGGCCTGTGCCATCAGTATGGCCAGAGGGTCGGCGTTGCCGACATCTTCCGCGGCGCAGATGAACATCCTGCGGGCCAGAAAGCGCGGGTCCTCCCCTCCGGCCAGCATCTTCGCCATCCAGTAGACGGCGGCGTCAGGATCCGAGCCGCGCATGGATTTGATTAAGGCCGATATCATGTCGTAATGGGAGTCGGATGTTTTGTCGTAACGGATGGAACGCTTCTGTATGGATTCCTCGGCTATGGCGAGCGTTATACGCCGTGTGCCGTCTTCCGCCGGGGCGGTGGTCAGCGCGGCGAGCTCCACCGCGTTCAGCAGTTTGCGCGCGTCGCCGGAACTCTGCGTTATGAGGTGTTCGCGGGCGTCGTCATCCAGCACCGCGCCGCATTTTCCCATCCCGGCTTCCTTGTCGGAGAGCGCTCTGTTTATTATCTGCCGGGCCGCCGTGTCGGACAGGGGCTTGAACTCGAACAGTGTGAAGCGGGATATAAGCGCGCTGTTGACGTAGTAAAAGGGGTTTTCGGTCGTAAGGCCTATAAGTATTATTTCACCGCGCTCCACGGAAGGCAGCAGCACGTCCTGCTGCGTGCGGTTGAAATGGTGGATTTCATCCAGTATGAGCAGCGTGCTCGTTCCCTGCCGCTTGCGCAGGCGGGCGGACTCCAGCATCCGCTTCAGTTCCGGGGTGCCTGCCACTGCGGCGTTCAGTTCTTCGGTATAGGCGTGGGTGCGGTCCGCTATGATGCGGGCCAGCGCGGTCTTTCCGCAGCCGGGCGTGCCGTAAAACACCGCCGAGGTGACCTTGTCCGCCTCCACGAGCCTGCGCAAAAGCTTGCCTGGGCCGAGCAGATGTTCCTGCCCGGCGAAGTCTTCAAGCTTTTTTGGCGCAAGCCGCGCTGCCAGCGGTGCGTCCGCCGGCAGGCTGTTGTCCATGGCGCTGAAAAGGTCTTTTTCCATAGATATAAGGTAGTTTACTAAATCTCGCCGGATGAGGCCTCGCCGCGGCGGGGCCCGCCGTTCAGCGCGTCGCCCGTTTCCGCCGCTTCCTGAAACGGGTCTTGACAAATTTGTTATACGGGTGTATAACTATACTATCGAGTAATAAAGTTTGCGCGGAGGATTTATGACACGGCCATCCACCGGAACGGATTTGAAGCTGATAGAGGCGGGCAAGAAAATTGTGCGGAAGGAGGGGCTTGTGGGCCTCAGCGCGCGGCAGGTATGCAAGGAAGCCGGGGTGAACCTCGGCATGTTCCACTATCATTTCAAGAGCAAGGAAAATTTCGAGCAGGCGGTCCTAAAGGAAATATACGCCGAATTCATGGCCCGCCTGAAAGTGGAGGCCGCCTCCGGCGCGGACGAGCGCGCCCGCCTTAAAAACACCCTTTGCACGCTGGCTCGTTTCGCCCGCGACAACCGGGAAGTTCTGCTTGCCGTGTTCCGGGATGTGCTGGCCGGACGGCGGGAGATTCTTTTCTTCATAAAGAAAAATTTCACCGCACATGTAAATTTGATAATTGAGCTTATAAACGACTGCAAGAAGGCGGGGGTCATAGGCGATTATCCCCTTAGCGTCACGCTGCCCATGCTAATGCCGCCGATTGCCCTGCCCGGTCTGGCCGTTGGCATAGTGGAGAAGCTGGACGCGGGGCCGTTTTTCCCGGTGGCCTTCGCCGTCATAAAGCGGCAGCTTATATCGGATTCCGCCATTGAACTGCGCGTGGAACTTGCCCTGCGCGGTCTGGCCCCCGGAGGGACAAAATGAAACCCCTGCTGACGTTGACGCTTCTCTCCCTTGCCCTCCCTGCCGACGCTCTTCCCGTGCCGGAAGTGCGCATATCGCTTCCGGAGGTGGTGTCTGCTGCTGTTGACCATTCTCCCCGGCTTAAGGCATTGCGGGATGACGTTTCCGCAGCGAAAGCGTCCGCTATGTCAGTCCGGTCGGCACTCTATCCGCGCGTAACGTTCGAGTCGTCGGGACGTTATCAGGCCGAGGTGTCAGAGATGAATCTCTCCCTCCCCGGCGTGAACCGCACCGTTAATATGGGCGATAACTGGAATATGTCGCTGGGGCCCTCCGCTTATTACACACTGTATGACAAGGGGGAGAGCCGGCTGAACTTTTCCGGTTCGGAAGCGCTGGTCCGGGCCAAAGAGAGGGAACAGGAGTCAGCTCGCAGAAGCGTTCTTCTCTCCGCCCGCATGGCCTACTTCGACTTCATGCTTGCGCTCGAACAGACCGTGCTTCTCTCCGACAGCCTCCGCCTCGCGCAGGACCAGTATGAGGACATACGCCTTAAGGCCCGCGCTGGCGTCAGCAGCAGGCAGGACGAACTGCGCGCCCATCAGGAGGCCCTGTCGCGCCAGATAGAATTGAGGCAGGCGCGGGCCGGGCTTTCGGAAAGCGTGCGCGCGTTGTCGGCCCTTTGCGGAAAGTGGGACTGGCCGGACCCTTCCCTTGCGCTCGACCTGCGGGTCAAAGGCCGTGAGCCGCGCGGCGTGGAGCCGGCTTCCCTTTATCTGGCGGCCGACACAAGCTCTTCCGCTCTGGGAGAGATGAAACTGTCCGGTTCCGGCATAGAGGGAAACCCGGCGCTGCTCTCACTGGCGGAGAGCGCGGAAGCTTTGCGCTTCGCGTCCCGGAGCCTTGCGGCGGGCTTATGGCCGAAAGCCCAGCTTGGCTTCAGGTCATCGCTCGAATATCCGAACGGTCCTGTATTGAACAGTTACTGGCAGAACGCGCTTTCCCTGTCGGTCAGCATTCCGCTTTTTGAAAGCGGCAGGACTGAAGAAAAGAGCCGGGAGCAGGAGATGAAAGCTGTGTCGGCGGACGAAACGCGCCGCCAGCAGGAGGACAATCTCCGCAGGGACTGGCTGAAGGCGCGGGACAGGCTTGCCTCGCTTCGTTCCCAGCTGGAGCTCAACGCGCTCAATGTTTCCGAATCCTCGGAGATAGCCAGACTTGTCTATTCTTCTTACAAGGCGGGGCAGTCCACCTTCCTTGAAGTACAGAGCGCGAACCTCAAGGTTTTGCAGGCGCAGTTCCAGCAGGCAAACAACGATATTTCGATATTGCTTCAGACCGCGGTGATAGCCTCGGTCGAAGGGGAGAGATAGGTTATGAAAAAACGCTTGAGAATCATTGTTCCGGCGGTATTGCTGCTGGGGGCGGCGGCGTGGTGGTTTTTCGGCAGGGGTGGGGCATTCCTCTACAGCGGCACCGTAGAGGCTACCGAGATAGATTTGTCCGCCCGTCTTTCCGCGGTGATAAACGCCTACGGCGCGGAAGAAGGTGACGTTATTAAGGTCAACCAGACGCTGGTGCGCCTTGACTGCGACGATTTCCGGCTTGCCGCCGATATCGCCCGCAAGGATTTCCTGCGCGCGCAGGAGCTGTTCAAGACCGGCTCCGTTTCGCAGGAGAATTATGACCGTCTGAAATACAAGAAGGACGATACAGAACTCAAGGTCTCCTGGTGTACCGTGCGTTCCCCGATAAACGGCCGCATGCTTTACAAGTATCGCGAGGCCGGGGAAATGGTGGCGCCCGGAACGAAACTGGCGACAGTGGCGGACCTCTCCTCGGTCTACGCCTACTTCTACGTCCCGCAGCCCCTGCTGGCGAAAATAAGCCTCGGACAGGACATCCGGGCTTTCCTGCCTGAGGCCGGCATGAAGGAATTTACCGGCAGGGTGGAGCATATAAACGATGAGGCGGAGTTCACCCCGCGCAATGTGCAGACGCGGGACGAGCGCACCCGGCTGGTCTACGGCATAAAGGTCCGCTTCAGTAACGCCGCCGGTCAGCTTAAGCCAGGTATGACTCTAGAGGCTGAATTTCCGTCAAAATAGAGGAATATATGAACGGCGAGGCGGTGGAAATTCGTGCGAATAAGGTCAGCAAAACCTTCGGGGCGGTCAGGGCCCTGTCGGGCGTGGACGCCGCTTTTCCCAGAGGGGCCATACACGGCATAATCGGTCCCAACGGGGCGGGCAAGACCACGCTGCTGCGCCTTGTAACCGGCCTCCTCAAGCCCTCTGCCGGAGCCATGCAGTACTCTGTAGGCGGAAAAGAAGTCCCGTTCTCGGTCCTGAAACCGTACATCGCCTATTTCCCGCAGGAGCAGAGTCTTTACGGCGACCTGTCCATAGACGAACACCTTGAATTCTTCCGTTCCCTTTACGCCCTGCCGGAAAAACACTATAAGGCCCGCAGGGAAGAGCTGCTTGCCCTGACCCGGCTGGAAAAGTTTACGGAGCGCAAGGCGGGCCGTCTGTCCGGCGGAATGTACAAGAAGCTGGGGCTCATGTGCGTGCTGCTGTCCTCCCCGGCGGTGCTTGTGCTTGACGAGCCGACCATCGGCGTGGACCCCGTAAGCCGCCGCGAACTGTGGGAACTGGTTCACCGCCTCTCCGGGGAAGGGATGCTGATACTGATATCCACCTCTTACATGGACGAAGCCGAGCGCTGCGGGCGTGTGCATCTGCTGGACGGCGGGCGCCTGCTGGCCTCCGGCGAGCCGCGCGCCGTATTGAGGGAGCAGGGCGCGGAGAATTTTGAGCAGGTGTTCCTGAAAATAGCGGAAATGGGAGGCGGTTTATGAGCGCGGAAAAATCAGTATCAGTCCGTAATCTTACCATTCGCTTCGGTTCATTTACCGCCGTGGACGACATTTCGTTCGAGGTGGAGAAGGGGGAAATATTCGGTTTTCTGGGCGCCAACGGCGCTGGCAAGACGACAACCATACGAGCCCTCTGCGGACTGCTTACGCCCACTTCGGGAGAAATGCGCGTGGCGGGTTTTTCTCCGTCCGACGGGCTGGACAACCTCAAACGCCGGACCGGCTACATGTCGCAGAAGTTCACGCTCTACCCGGACCTGACGGTCGGGGAAAACATGGATTTTTCCGCTTCCCTGCGGAAAATGCCGCCCGACCTGCTAAAAAAGCGCAAAAAAGAACTGTTCGATTTCATCGGCCTCTCGGTAAAGGAAGGGACGCTGGTCAGGAGCCTGCCCGGCGGCATAAAGCAGCAGCTTTCGCTGGCGGCCGCCATGCTCGGCGACCCGGAGATAGTTTTCCTGGACGAGCCAACTGCCGGCGTTTCCCCTTCCGCCCGTCTGAAATTCTGGGACCTCATACGCAGGACGGCGTCCGCGGGCAAGACCGTTTTTGTCACCACCCATTATATGGACGAGGCGGAGCAATGCGGGCGCGTGGCCCTCATGCAGGCGGGCAGGATTGCGGCGCTGGATTCCCCCGCCGTCCTTAAAAAACGCTATTTCCCGGAGCCTCTGTACGAGGTGGAGACGGCGGACGGACAGGCATTCATTTCCGCGGCGGTGAAGGCCTCCTGCGCTGAAATCTCGCCCTACGGGATGAGATACCACGCCGTAGTTTCCGACACGGGCGCATGGGAAAGACTGCTGGCTTCCTTTGAGGGACGCGTTGCGGCTCGTCCGGTGGCGCCCTCGCTTGAGGATGTGTTCATCAGGGTCATAGGAGGCGGACATGGGGCTCTTTAACGCGGGGCGCGCCCTTTCCATCGCGCTCAAGGAAACACGGCACATTCTGCGCGACCCTTTCACAATCGGCATGGCGATAGGGATGCCGCTGGTGTATGTGATATTCTTCGGCTCGGTTATAGATTTCAATTACAGGAATGTGTCCATCACCGTTGAGGACAGGGATAAGACGCGCGTGTCGCGGGAACTTGTGGAAACCTTCACCTCGTCCGGCTATTTCCGCATGGAACCGTTGCGGGCTGGCGAATCCTCCTTCAAGCCGCTCCAGACTGAACGTTCCTCCGGCGTCCTCATCATCGAACCCGGCTTCGGCCGCAAGACCTTGTCCGGCCAGCAGGGCGGCGCGCAACTGCTTATAGACGGGGCCGACAACAGCAAGGCTGGGGCCTTGCAGAGCTACCTGTCCGGAGTTTCGTCCGCCGCAGGCAAACGCTTCGCCGGTGAACGGACGGATTTCCTGCGTCTCAAGACCAGATTCCTGTTCAATCCGGAATTGAACTCCAAATATCTGACCATCCCGGGGCTTGCTGTGGTGCTTACGGGGCTTATTTCCGTCCTGCTTACCGCTCTGACCGTGGCGCGGGAATGGGAAACCGGCTCGATGGAACTTCTGCTGTCCACTCCGGTCCGGCCGATGGAGATAGTTGTAGGAAAACTCCTTCCGTATTGCGCGCTTTCATTCGCCACGGTGTTTCTGGTCTACCTGGCGGCGCGGCTGATGTTCGGCGTGCCGTTTACAGGCAGCCATCTCCTCTACACCGCGGGTTATCTGCTGTTCACCGTGGCGGCGCTGGCGCAGGGGCTGGTCATTTCCGTTATTACCCGCCAGCAGCAGATAGCCATGCAGATAGCCATGATTTCCGGCCTTCTGCCCTCGCTTCTGCTGTCCGGCTTTCTTTTCGCCATAGAAAGCATGCCCGCGTTCTTCCAGGCGCTGGTCAATGTACTGCCGCCGCGCTGGTTCATGGTTATAAGCCGGGGCATATTTCTTAAGGGCTCCGGTTTTGCGGACCTGATTGTCCCGTTCGCCGCCCTGCTCCTGCTGGACGCGCTGCTGGTTGGTCTGGCGGTCAAAAAATTCAAGACGGATCTGGAGCCATGATATGAACGCCACTGTCAGGGGATTCGTGCGGAAGGAACTGGCGCAGGCCCTGCGCGACCCGCGCATGCGGATACTTATTTTCGGCCTGCCGGTAATACAGATGTTGCTGTTCGGCTTCGCCCTGTCCACGGACGTTAAAAATATCAGGCTGGCGGTGGAGGCGAAAGCGGCCGATGCCCTCGCGCGGGATATAGGGGATACGGCTGTCGCTTCCGGCTGGTTCGTGCGGGCCAGAACTTCGGGCAATGACCCGTATCTGTGGATTAAACGCGGCGAGGCGGAGGCCGTACTCATAGCTCCTCCGGGAGGAATGGCGGATGCCGCGGAAAGGGACCGGGGGGAGGTGCAGCTGTTAATCGACGCGGCCAACTCCCAGCGCGCCCGGCAGATTGAATTTTATGTCCAGAAGGTTCTGGCGGAAGCCGCCCTGCGCCGAGGAGTCCGGACAAGCCCGTCTGTGGTGAACATTGAAACCCGCATCCTGTACAATCCGGAGCTGAAGTCCGCCGTGTTTCAGGTCCCGGGCGTAATGTGCATGATAATGTGCATCATAACCATCATTCTTACCGCCATGTCCATAGCCAAGGAAAAGGAAAGCGGCACCTTCGAGACCATCATTTCCGCGCCGGTTTCCAATTGGGAGATACTTGGCGGCAAGACCATCCCTTACGTGCTCCTCGGGCTCGCGGACGTGCCGATAGTGCTTGGCACAGCCCTGCTTGTGTTCGACGTGCCGATGCGCGGGAATTATATCCACCTTTTCCTGACCTCGGTTCTGTTCGTGTTCACCACGGTCAGCATCGGGACGGCCATTTCGACTTTTACCCGCACGCAGCAGCAGGCCATGATGGGCAGTTTCATGTTCCTGTTCCCTGCCGTTCTTCTGTCGGGACTGATGTTCCCGGTGGAAAATATGCCGGGCTGGGCCAAGATAGCCGCGTATCTTGACCCTCTTTATTATTTCATCAACATCCTGCGGAACATACTTTTGAAAGGAGGAACGCCCGAGGTGCTGCTTTACAACAGCGCGGTGCTTGCGCTTATGGGGTCGGCCGTTTTCGTGCTGGCGGTTACCCGTTTCAGGCAAAAACTGGCATAATTGGAGATATTCGGATTTATCACCCTGCGCCCATGTCTTATTCCCGCGGGCGCTGCGTCCCCGGAAGTTTACGGGGTTCGTGTTTCGCCTTCTTTCCCTTTACCGGAGATTATGGAAAAGTATTACAACCATGACGTGTGGCACCAGAACAAGCTGGAGGCCATAAAGAAAAATCCGTTCAAGTACAGGATGGAACAGCAGTTTTTCGTGACTGACGCGCTTTCGTTTCATGGCTCGCCGGAGCCTCCCTGCAAGGTGCTGGACCTGGGTTGCGGCATAGGCGACATATCGGTCGCGCTGGCCGAGCTGGGCTATGCCGTGACGGGCATCGAGTATTCCGAGGTCGCCTATAACGAGTCGCGCGATATTACCTGGGCCGGAACGCCCAAGATAACCTTTCTGCGCGGCGATGTTCTTGACGCAGGGACGCTTGTCCCGCCGGGGCAGTGGGATTTCGTGACCGCGTTCAATCTCCTGCACTGTTTCGTCACGGATGATGACCGGAAGAAATTCTATGCCGCCCTCCGAGCCATGCTAAAACCCGGGACCGGCCGTTTTTACCTGTCCACCATGTGCGGCATGCCGGGAGCGCAGATAGTATCCCGCAGCAAGATAGACCCTGCCACGCGCATCGGCTCCAACGGCCGCCGCCTGCATCTCGAGGCAAAGGCCATATTCGCCGAACTGGCGGCCAACGGGCTTGGCGTGGAAGAGTCCCGCCTGCACAGCTACAACAGCGCCGCGAATCCCGGCATTGACACCCGCGATTTAAGTATTTTAGGCTTTGCAAAATAGGCGTTCACGGGCTTCTGCCCGGTTCTAAGGGGGGAAGGGATGCCGGAAGGACGTTTGCGCTGGCGCGACGTTTACAGCGAAGCCGGATTGTACAAGGCCGCGGTGGCCCTGTATTCCAAACCTGTTTTCGACTGGCGCAAAGGCCTGTCCCATTCCGGCGACGGCAAAACCTTTTACGATTTCGCGAGAGGCGGACTGGGCCGCATGGCCTCCCTGCACCGTTCTCTTGCCGAAGAGGATTTTTCCTTCCGGCCCGGTGTCAGGCTCGATTACAACCTTAACGGGAAAGAGCGCTCATTCTACATATATCCCTGGAAGGAGCGTCTGGTCGATTTGCTGCTCTACCGTCTCCTGTCCGGCCGGAAAGAGTTCGCTTTCTCCCCGGCTTCGTACGCTTACAGGCTTTCCGGCGGCGGCGTGGACCTCTGCCAGAGGGCGATACGGGGCGCGCTCTCCCGGGCTGACGGTCCCTCTTATCTGGTAAAGCGGGACATAAGCAATTATTTCCCTTCCATAGATCATTCCCTGCTGCTTGAACGGCTGGCCGGGGCAGTGGACGAAGGCGACTATCTGTTCCATCTTCTGGAATCCCGCGTGCGCTTCAGTTACGCCGGTCCGCTCGGACCGGTGACGGCGGAGCAGGGCGTTCCGTTCGGCACTCCGGTGGCCTGCTTCCTTTCAAACGTTTATCTTACGCCGGTGGACCGTGACCTCTGTTCGATGCGGGATGTCAGGTACTTCCGTTACGCGGACGATTTTCTGGCGGTGGCTCCGACGCGGGATTCCGCTTCCGCTGCCGCCGCCGCTCTGGACGGCTGGTTTTCCCGGCTCAAGTTGTCTTCCAAAGCGACGCACAGCCTCAATGTCAGGTTTGCCAGGACGGGACTGCCGTCAGCCGACGCCGGGGAAGGTTTCCCGGACGCCGGGAAGTTCCGCCATCTGGGCCTTGAGTATTGCGTCGACGGAAATGTCCGGCTTTCGCGCGACAAATTCCGCAAGATATGCAATATTTTCCGCCGCGCCCTGAAGCGCGCCGGGAGCAGGCTCCGCAAGACTAAGGAAGAGGGTAAAAGGCTGGCCCTCGCGGTGCGCGCCGCGGCAGAGGCCGCGTCATCCGTGCGGCGCAATGTGGCGATAATCGATTATTACCTGCGTCATGTCACGGACGAGGGGCAACTGCGTCTGCTGGACCGCTGGGTGGCGGAGGAAGTGCTCGCCGTCGCGCTCGGGCGCGGACATAAAAAAGGCAATTTCAGAGTGTGCGGTTTCGGACGCCTGCGGAGTATGGGTCTGCCTTCGCTGGCGCACCGGGCCCGTTTGATCAAACATGGAATAGTGAAGGCTCCCTTTTTCGTGCGCCGGGGGCCTGCCGTAAATAATTTGGGGGCAACCGTCAGACCGGCCTGTGGTGAAACGCCGGTTTTTTCTCCGTGCCCGGAAGCAGCGGCCGGTTAAACGCCTGTGGGAAAGGGCGGCCGCCTGTAGACGGGTGTCATTGAAGACATACTGCGCTTCGCGCAGTAATTCGTTGCGCCGGTTGCCCCCATCAGTTTTCCGGCCCCGGGCCGGGGGAGGATGTCATGGGGTTTCTGTTCAGGTTGTTCTCTAGGAGGTCGCAGTGTCCGCTCTGCTTTTGCGCGGCCGAGGCGGCTTTCGGCCGGGTGGAGTGCGCCAATCCGGTCTGCCGGAATTTCAGCCGTGAGTTTCACGACAGGCTCGCCGCGAATCACAAGACGGCCCGGTCTCCACGGACGGAACGTTTCCGGGCGCCGGACCCGGTTTCTATCCGGTACCGCAATTATCTGGGGGAGGGAAAGATTTTCACCGCGTCGCGCGCCAGCCTTTACGCCAAAAACAACCATATCATGGCTGTCATAGAGCCTTACGGCGGGAGTGTTTCGCTCTGCAGGGACAGGATAACCAACCTGGGTTCTCTCGGTCCCGTGCCGCAGCGCGGAGAGCGCTAAGAGCCCATCTAAAATCTCCTTTCGTAACGAAAGCGTCTGTTTTGACATTAGACACAGCGGGCTGAGGCGCGCAGGCCAGCAGGCCTGTAAGCCGAAGACCGCGAAGTATCGGGGCAAAAGCGGCGTTTGCAGCAGAATGCGGAGATTTTAGATGGGCTCTAAGCTATTTCCCTTTTTTCCCCTTGCCCGCGAATCCGCCGATGGTCATCTTCAGCATGGCGGGGAGGCGTTTCGCCCAGAATTTTTCATTGTGGCCGTCGCCGGGGCTTTCCACGGAAAAGAAATCCTTCCCTTCCCTGAATCCCTGCTTAAGCGCCATGGTTTTGACGCTGCGGAGCATCTGTATGAAGCCGGTTCTGCCGGGGTCGCTCCCGTCCTCTTCCGTTCCCATGTCCTGATAGAAAAACAGCAGGGAGGGTTTTTTACGCGTTTCGGCCCAGCGGGCGAAGTGGTTGTTGTCCCACCAGTAGGTGGGCGATACGGCCAGCACGCCGCCCCATATGTCGGGTCGGGAATAACCGGCGTAGGCGCTTATAAGTCCGCCGAGCGATGAGCCGCCTATGAAAGTGTTGGCGGGCCCCGTCAGTGTCCGGTAACGGGTGTTAATCGCCGGTATTAGGGTATCCTGTACGGCCTTCAGGTAGCGCGAGCCCTTGCCCCCGCCTTCCTTCATATCCTTCCAGGGAGTATATTCGGCGACACGGTTCGCGCCGTCATTTTCTATGCCTACCACTATGAAGGGCGGCAGTTCGCCGGACTTTATCATCCGCTCGCAGGTTTCATCAACCTGCCATTCCCCGGCAAAGCTGGCCGCTTCATCGAACAGGTTCTGGCCGTCCTGAAGGTAGAGGACTGGGTAACGCCTGCCTGAATCCTTCTCATAGTTCGGCGGCAGATAAACCCACAGATTCCGTCCTTCCAGAAATTCCGGTATTGAGAGTATGTTGACGTTGCCCGTGCGGGTGTGCGGCTTTTGCTGGGGCGCGGCCTGAACGCAGACGGCCGAGGCGGTCAGGGCCGCGGCCAGAATGATGTTTTTCAGTTTCATTTTGTTTCCTTTTACCTGTCTGGAATCGAAATCCTGCTTAAGCAGCCCGAAAAGAAGCACATCGTGATATTGTCGCGTTTTCGCGTCGAAATGGGCCAGGCGTTTGCGCCCTTCAAGCGAGAAGTCCAATCCTTCAAGGAGCGCGATGCTCGCCGCGTTGAAGTCATAGACTTCCGCTTCCAGCCGGCGTATGCCGTTGGCGAACAGATAGCTTGCAAGGGTCCTGACGGCATCCTTGCCGTATCCCCTGCCGCGGTTTTCCCGGGAGCCTATGACGTAGCGCAGTATGGCGTAGTCATAGTTTTCATCCTGCCAGTCCGCCCTTATATAGCCTATGGGTTCCCGTTTCTTCCCGGCATGGATAAGGAAATACGGCGTGCCGGCCGCGACAGCCCACTGAATGGCGTCCCTCTGGCTTTTTACCGTCAGCCGCCTGCTGGTGGACAGGGCGCAGCGGCGCACTTCGGCGGTGTTCTTCCACGTCGCCACAAGCGCGGCGTGCTGCGGCCCTATGGGCGCAAGCAGCACCGTGCCGCCTTTCAGCATTTTCAGGGATGGTTTTTCCCCCATGCGACATTATCCCATTTTCCGGCCTGGAAATGCCGCCCGTCTCCCAGAATCCGGCATATGGGTCCTATGACCCCCATGCCGTATGGTCTTAGGGCCGTATGGCCTGCTTCATGGTGTTTTCAGGAGTGGAATGTTAAAATTTCCATACACGGGGCGGATATCCCGTATTCAAAGAACAAAAGGTGAGGAAAAATAAATGAAAAACACGACGATCGCAATGGCCGCTGTGCTCTTTCTTTCCCCGGTTATCAATGCCGCGGACATCAATTTCGACAACAACAAATTCGACATCAAGGGCTTTGTCGCCGCTTCCAAGTTGAACGCGAATTCCAATCTTCCCAAGGCCACCCTTGTGGAGGCTCCCGCCGCGCAGAAGGAAATCGCCTCCTCCAAATTCAACCCCGGCACCCGCACCGGCCGCATCTCCGGTTCCTTCAACAACGCGCCGGTCAGCCTCACCTTCAGCCGCACCATGTGGACGCTCACCGGCTCCGTCAACAACAAGCCCGTAAATCTCCAGCTCGACATGGATGCCCTCACCATCAACGGCTTCGCCAACGACAATTCCGTCTCCCTCCGCTTCAAATGGGACAACGACGTGACCACGGTCAACGGCTTCGCCAATAACGGTTCCTTCAGCCTCGACGCCAACTGGAATTCCGGCGCCCTTTACGGTTATACCGCAGATGGCGGCATAAACGGCAGCTTCAACCTCAAGGATGCCGGCTACATCAACGCTTACTCCGGCAAGGACTCGGTCAACCTTAACTACAACCCCGTCTCCGGCGGCATGACCGGCACCATCGGCGACAAGCGCGTCAACCTGACCATGAGCAACATGAACGACGCCGACATCATGACCTTCTTCTTCCTCTTTCTTAAATAGAAGGCTCGACAGATTGCAGACAGGCCCCGCGGAAACGCGGGGCTTTTTTTTGCCGTCGTGCCGTGTGGCCCGGCGTGGCGGTATTTGATATAAAAGAGAGACGGCATGGAGGCTGATATGCGGAGTTCCAGACAGGAAGGCAGAACGATTTTTTCAGGCGGAATGGTATTCGTGCCGGAAGGTGTTATGCCTTGCGCCACGGTGATTGTCGAGGGCGGGAAAGTGGCGTCAGTTTCCACTGGCGCGGTCCCCGACCCGCGCGACGGAAGCGAATATGTGGATTTGCGCGGCAAAAAGCTGGTTCCGGGTTTCATCGATATCCATACCCACGGCATGCTGGGGTTGGACACCAACGAGGCCGGGCCGGAGGACTTCCGCAAGTTCAGCGCGGGGATGGCGGCGCATGGCGTCACTTCATTCCTGCCGACCACTCTGGCCTGCTCCGCCGAAACGCTAAAGGCGATAGTTAAAAACGTCCGCTCGGCGGGTTCTTCCTCCGGAGCCAACATCCTCGGTCTTCATCTGGAAAGCAATTTCATAAGCCTTAAGTTCAAGGGAGCCCAGCCGGCTGAAAGCATAGTGACGCCCGCCGACGGCAAGGGCGCCGAACTGCTGGAGATAATAGAGGGCGTCGCGGACATAATAAGGATAGTCACGGTCGCGCCGGAAATAGCCGGCGGGGTGGAGCTTGTCCGGCGGCTTTCCGGCAAGGGTTTTATAGTTTCGCTTGGACATTCCGCCGCCACATATGATGAGGCCCGGGCGGGTTTCAAGGCAGGGGCTTCGCATGCCACCCATCTTTTCAACGCCATGCCGCCGCTGCACCACCGCAATCCCGGGCTTGTGGGGGCCGCGCTGGAGGACGGCAATGTGTTCGCCGAGATTATCTGCGACGGTCTCCATGTCCATCCCTCTGTCGTAAAGACAGTCATAAAGGCGAAGGGTTTCGGGCGTGTCGTGCCGGTGTCGGACGCGCTGAAGGGAACCTGCATGGAAGGCGGACATTTCGAATTCGGAGGCCGCCGTGTCAACGTCAGCGGCGGTTCAGCAAGGCTTGAGGATGGCACTATAGCCGGCAGCGTAACCACCATGGACGCCATGTGCAGATTTCTTGTGCGGGACCTCGGGTTTGCTGAGGCGGATGTTTTCCGCATGCTTTCCGCAACTCCCGCTGAGAGCCTCGGCCTGAAAAACAAGGGCGTCATCCGGGCCGGCACCGACGCGGACTTCGCGGTTCTGGATGGCGGTCTCGAAGTGTTGTGTGCCGTAGTCGGAGGCGTTGCCGTATATTCGCGGGGCTAGGCTGTTTCTTCCGCTCAGCGTTCAGATTGGCAAATGCTGTCTTTCCCGACGATTATTTTCAGCGCGGAAGACGCCTCCTTTCCATTCCATAGCGCTGTCAGCGAAATATTGGCCGATGACGGAGCCGGCTTTTCGTTGAAATCCAGCGACCAGTATATCTTTTCCCCGGCGGTTGTCGTTTCCCTGCCAAGCCGAATGACTTTGTAGTCCGGCGGGGACCATTTCAAAAATACTCCGTGGTCCGTTTTCCATATGAATTTTGCTTTCCCGTCCATGACGCTGTCCGAAAATCTGGGCGTAAGCCCGATTCCCACGGTGGAAGACATCGCCGGACTGTATTTAACCCGGTCTGTTTCTATTTTCAAAATGTCCGGCCGGGCTGGACTTGCCGAGGTTTGTTCGCTGGTAAATTGCGCTGTCGGCGGTTTCGTGTTCCGCGCGGTGGGACCGGGCAGTAAGACCAGCAGCAGCGCGGCCGCTACAAGCGCGACACCTGTAAGTATTGTCCTGTGCATGATTCTCCCTTCCTCCATTAACAATATACAAAAGCCGTGTCGGAAATATCTTGCCATAGGCGGTGTCCGGTGCTATAATAGACTAAAGAACGTTTTTGGTCGAATGGTCTAGCGGCGCCGGAAACGTTCCCCGTTTTACCTTTACACCTTTTCGGGTTTATGCAATAATTTAGAGGTGAAGCGGGATACTGACTCGCCCTGGCTATTGGCTCATATCGGCCTGCAACTGGCGGTGTCTGTATTGCTGGCTTTTGCCGCCGGATACTGGCTGGACAGGAAATTCGGCACCGCTCCCTGGCTTATGCTGGGGTGTTCCGCGGCCGGTTTCGCCGCCGGGCTGTATTCGGTGATAAGGCAGACCATTCACAAGGATAAATGATGGCCTTGGCGATTTTTGCGGGATGTCTTGCCGGAGCCTTCAACGGCCTGATTTCGGCGGCTGTTGTCAGGCTGGCCATCGGGCAGTCCAACCTTTTGTTCTTTACCGTCTGGGGCGCGGCCATGTTTTACCGCCTCGTTTCCACCCTGGGCCTGTTCGCTCTGGCCTTCATGAAGGGCTGGCCCCATCCGCTGGCCATGGTTCTGTCCATGCTTGCCGTACAGATGGCGTCGCAGCTTTTAATGTCTTCAAGGGAAGCCGATCATGCTTGAGGAAATAATAAATCACCACGTTCTGGACCATACGCTGACACATTTAAGCGTTTTCGGCCTGAACCTGCCTGTCACCAAACACCTTATAATGATGTGGATATGCGGCGCGATAATGCTGCTGGGCTTTCCCGTCATTCTGTATGTCCGGAGCCGGCCACTCAGGCTTGCCCGCACCGCGCTTGAATGGGGCGTGGTTTTCATCCGGGACGAGATTGTCATAGCGAACATGGGGGAGGAAGGGCGTCCCTACACCCCGTATTTCTGCACGCTCTTCTTCTTCATACTGCTGCTCAATATGGCGGGCCTGGTGCCGTTTTCCGCCACGGCCACCGGCAACGTCTCCGTCACCGGCGGCCTCGCCCTCACCACTTTCCTGCTGATAAACATTCTGGGCATAAAGCAGAACGGCTTCGTGCATTACATGAAGTCCTTCGTCCCCGAAGGCGTGCCTAAGTGGCTTTATCCGCTGCTCTATCCGATAGAAGTGTTCGGGCTCATCACCAAGAGCTTCGCGCTGTGCATCCGTCTTTTCGCCAATATGGTGGGCGGGCACATAGTGCTGCTTTCCTTCATTTCCATGATTTTCATCTTCAGCGCCATAAACGTTTACGCGGGCGTGTTCCTTGCCATACCGTTTGAAATACCGATGGCGCTGTTCGTCACCTGCCTGGAGCTGTTCGTGGCCTTCCTGCAGGCGTACATATTCACTTTTTTGACGGCAATTTTCACGGGTGCGGCAATGCACCCGCATTAATCGAGGAGATACTATGACAGAGACGATGTATATAGGCTTGGGTTATCTTGGCGCCGGCATCGGCGCAGGCCTCGCCATTGTGGGCGTTGGCATAGGCATCGGCAAGGTGGGCGCCGCGGCCCTTGAGGGTTCCGCGCGCCAGCCGGAGGCTTCCGGCACCCTGCGCACGACGATGATTATCGCCGCCGCCCTTGTCGAAGGCGTGGCCTTCTTCGCCCTTATCATCTGTCTGCTGGGCGTGATGAACTTCTCCAAGCCCGCCCTGACCGCCGGCGCGCCCGCCGCACAGGTGGAAGCGCCCGCAGCGAAATAGCTTTTCCGGGCCCGAGCGCTTATGGAAAAGCTTATTACGCCGGATTTCGGCCTGTCCTTCTGGACGGTGCTGAACTTCGCGCTCCTGGTGCTGCTGCTGTCCAAGTTCGTGTGGAAGCCGCTTGTCAGCGCGCTTGAACAGCGCGAGGCCGACATAAAGGCCGACCGGGAAGCGGCGGAGAACGCCCGCCGCGACGCGGAGAAGGTGAAGGCCGAGCTGGACGCCCGCATGGCCGCGCTCGCGCAGGAGACGAGGGACGTCCTCGCGGCCGCCTCCCAGGAAGGCAAGAAGGAGCGCGACGCCATCATCGCTTCCGCTCAGGAAAACGCCGCCCGCCTCATCGCGCGCGCCCGGCAGGAAATGTCCGCCGAGCAGGTCCGCCTGATGGGCGAACTGCGGCACGAAATCGCCGGCATAGCGCTGATGGCCGCGGAACGCGTCATGCAGAAGCAGGTGGACGCGTCCGTGAATCAGGCCATGGTGGACGGGCTCCTCAAGGAAATAGAGGCCAGGGCCGGAGAGAAGGGCAAATGAATTCGTCGGACAGGATACTCGCCAGGAGATACGCCCTCGCGCTGGTGCCGAGGGTAAGCGACGCGCGCGAAGCGGCCGCGGCGGACGCCCGGCTCGCCCATCTGCGCGCCATGCGCGCCGCCCTCTCCGGCGACATGGGCATGCTGCTTAATCCCCTGCTGCCGCTTGAGCCGAAGCGCTCCGCGCTCCGCCTGCGCCTTCAGCAGTGGGAAAAGAGCGAGGCCCTCGCGTTCCTGGAGCTGCTGCTCCGGGTCAAACGTTTTTACCTGCTGGACCGCATAGTGGAGGAGGCCGGCGCGGTCTCCGACGAGAACAACGGCATAGCGCGCGGCCGGGCGGTTTCGGCTGCGGCGCTGGCCCCGGCGGCGCGGGAGTCGCTCGCAAGGGCGGTCGGCTCGCTTGCCGGCAAGAAAGCGGCGCTTGAATTTTCGGAGGACGCGGCCCTCGTCGGCGGCGTCCGCGTGGAGCTGGGCGACATTCTTATAGACGGCAGCGTGGCGGGGCGCATCGGCGCCCTCAAGCGCCGCCTTAACGGATAACGGGCTTTCCTATGATAAGACCTGAAGAGATAACCGAGATAATCAAAAAGCAGATAACCGGCTACATGCCGGCCGCGGACATGAGCGAGGTGGGATATGTCCTTTCCGTCGGCGACGGCATCGCGCGCGTGTACGGTCTCAGCAACGCCATGTCCGGCGAGATGATAGATTTCCCCAACGGCGTGCGCGGCATGGCGCTCAACCTCGAGCGCGACAACGTCGGCTGCGTGCTGATGGGCGAGGACAGCCTTATCAAGGAAGGCGACATGGTCCGCCGCACCGGCCAGGTGATGAGCGTGCCGGTGGGCGACGCCATGATAGGCCGCGTGGTCAACGCCCTGGGCGAGCCCATAGACGGCAAGGGCCCGATAAAGGCCGACGGCAACCGCCCCATAGACGTCATCGCCCCGGGCGTGGTGGAACGCCAGCCGGTCAAGCAGCCCCTTCAGACCGGTGTCAAGGTCGTGGACGCTATCATACCGATAGGCCTCGGCCAGCGCGAACTTATAATCGGCGACCGCCAGACCGGCAAGACGGCCCTAACGGTGGACGCCATCATCAACCAGAAAAATTTGCCGCCGGAGAAACGCGCCATCTGCATTTACGTCGCGGTGGGGCAGAAGCAGTCCACCGTGGCGCAGGTGGTCAAGAAGCTGCAGGACTACGGCGCCATGGAGTACACCATAGTAGTGGCGGCGTGCGCCTCTGAGCCCGCGTCCCTGCTTTACGTGGCCCCGCAGGCCGGCTGCGCCATAGGCGAATACTTCATGTGGAAGGGCCGGGACGTGCTGGTCGTTTACGACGACCTGTCCAAGCACGCGCAGGCGTACAGGCAGATGTCCCTGCTGCTGCGCCGTCCGCCGGGCCGCGAAGCCTACCCCGGCGACGTGTTCTATCTCCATTCCGCGCTCCTTGAGCGCGCGTGCAAGCTTTCAAAGGAAAACGGCGGCGGCTCGCTTACCGCCCTGCCCATCATCGAGACGCAGGCCAACGACGTGTCGGCCTACATACCGACCAACGTCATCTCCATTACCGACGGGCAGATATTCCTGGAGTCTAATCTTTTCTACTCTGGCGTCAGGCCGGCGGTCAACGTCGGCATATCGGTCTCCCGCGTGGGCGGTTCCGCGCAGGTTAAGGCCATGCGGCAGGTGGCGGGAACGCTGCGCATAGACCTGGCCCAGTACGACGAACTGGCCGCGTTCTCGCAGTTCGGCTCCGATTTGGACAAGGAAAGCCTCCGCCAGCTGGCCCGCGGCGAGCGCATGGTGGAGCTGCTCAAGCAGGACCAGTATTCGCCGATGGCGCTGGAGGAGCAGGTGCTTTCCATTTTCGCCGCCACCAACGGCTACATGGACGACGTGCCTGTGGCTAAGGTGCATGATTTCGAGACAGGGCTTCTCCGGTTCGCCCGCGAGAAGCATTCCGCGTTCATGAAGACGCTGGCCGAGAAACGCGAGTTTGACGACCAGCTGAAGGAAGAGGCCAAAACGCTGGTGTCGGCGTTCAAGGCCCAGTTCAAGGCATAAAGGGGGCAGGATGAACAACGTTATGAAGGCCAAGGCCGACGCGGCCGCCACGGGCGGAGCGCGGGCGGCCGCGAAGAAGAGTCCGGAACTGCTGCGCGAGGCCGTGGCGGCTTTCGACGCCCTGCGCGCCGAGGCGCGCGAGCAGATGCAGGCGGCCACCGCTCCCAAGATGCGCATTTTGCTGGACAAGCTCGACGCGGGCGAGCCGCTGGGCGACGAGGAGAAGGCCCTTCTCCGGGTCTGGCTGGTGGGCGATGCCGCGGCTTATGTTTCGACTGAAAACGACTATCAGGGCTGGCTGTCCGAGCTGGAGCGCCTTTCCGCCGCGGTGGGCGACAAGGCCGCCGCGGACATGACTCCGCAGCGTTTGATGGAGCTTTCCGGCCTGTGCGAGGACGCGCTCAACCTTCTTCCCAATATACAGAAGTACATAGAGCAGACAGACCGCATTCAGCGCTTCGAGGAGACTCTCCGCAACTTGGGCCCGCAGGACTATAAGTTCCTGTACGGCGTGCTGAAGCTTAAGCTGGATTATTCGCGCGACTGATTTGAGAGGATAAAATGAGATTTTTGGTTACCGGCGGAGCCGGTTTCATAGGCAGCAACATAGCGTTCGCCCTTCAGAAGAGGGGGGATGAAGTGGTGATAATGGACGATTTCTCGTCCGGTCACTTCAAGAACCTGACAGGTTTCAAGGGCGACGTCGTCGCCGGCAATATCTGCGATTTCGAATGGGTGGACAGCCTGGAAGGCCGCTTCGACGGCATATTCCACGAGGCCGCCATCACCGACACCACGGTGATGGACCAGTACAAGATGATGCAGGTCAACGTAGAGGGTTTCCGCAACATACTGGCCCTAGCGAAAGAGCTGAACATCAAGAACGTGGTTTACGCCTCCTCGGCGGGCACTTACGGCAACGGCGCCTGCCCCATGGCGGAATCCGCCGTCCCGACGCCGGAAAACGTGTACGGGTTTTCCAAGGCCGTCATGGACACCGTGGCGGCGGATTTCGTCGCGCAGAACAAGGGGTTCAAGCTGGCCGGCCTGCGCTATTTCAACGTTTACGGCCCCGGGGAGTATTACAAGGGCAAGTTCGCCAGCATGATATACCAGCTTTACCTTCAGATGAAGGCCGGCAAGAGCCCCCGCATCTTCAAGCACGGGGAGCAGGAGCGCGATTTCATCTACGTCAAGGACGTGGTGGCTGCGAATCTAAAGGCTTTCGAGTGCCGCCACAGCGGCGTTTACAACGTCGGCACCGGCAAGCCGGAGAATTTCAACAAGGTCATCTCCTGCCTGAACCGGGAACTCGGCCTGAAGATGGAAACCGAGTATATAGACAATCCCTACGCCTTCTTCCAGAACAAGACGCAGGCCGAAACCTCGCGTTCCGGCAAGGAGCTTGGCTGGAAGGCGGAATGGGGCATCGACGCGGGCATAAAGGATTATATAGCCGTTCTGGAAAAAAGGGCATAAAAGATGGAATCGTTACGCGACATAAGGCGCAATATAAAGTCAGTCAAGGCCACGCAGCAGATAATGTACACCATGAAGATGGTGGCCTCGGCGCGCGTAAAAAAAGCCCAGAACGCCATTATCAACTCGCGCCCCTTCGCCGTGAAGATGACTAGGATGCTCGCCTCCCTGCGCCATGAGCTGCACGAAGGAAGCACTTCTTTCGAGGGATCTTTCGTCCGGGAACTCATTGAGCCGGCAAAGCGGCGCGAAGGGAAGGCGCTGCTGCTTATAACATCCGACAAGGGGCTGTGCGGTTCCTTCAACGCCAGCCTTTTCCGGCAGGCGACGCAGTGGATTGTGGACAACCGCTCCTCCAAAATTTACGTCTATGTGGTGGGCAGGAAGGGGCGCGATTTCGTAAAGCGCCTGAAGGGCGCGGATATCGAGATAGTGGAGGAACTGACGGGCATTTTCCCGAACGCGGGCTACGTCCACGCTGAGATGCTGGGCGCCCACATCCTCGACTTTTTCCTAAGCAGGAACGTGGAATCCGTGTCGGCCATCTACAGCGAATTCCGCTCCGTCATTTCCCAGAAGGCGGTGGTCGTGCCTTTCCTGCCGCTTCTGCCGTCCGTGGACGACTGCGGCGAAGTGGAGGACGCGCAGTGCATGCACCTGCACGATTTCACCTTCGAGCCGTGCAAGCGCAGCCTGTTCGAGCAGCTGGCTCCGCGTTACGTCAAGGCCCAGATATACAGCATGCTTCTGGAG
>Ga0209016_1000596_pt1 | contig 40241 bp, 40 predicted proteins | sample EPASupsiteSAE305_FD_187265 | JGI IMG/M metagenome (GOLD analysis project Ga0209016, IMG submission 187265) | Bioremediated contaminated groundwater microbial communities from EPA Superfund site, New Mexico - SAE3-05 (SPAdes) (version 2) | ecosystem: Environmental > Aquatic > Deep subsurface >... | reverse complement strand
TGTAGATTTGCTGCACTATAATTCTTACATTATGTGATATTTTTGTGACATAAAAACACAAGTAGGAGGAATTGATGCAGGCTAGAGATGCATTGAACTATGACTATTCAGTAGCCAAATGTTTTACCTACGCAGCGATCCTTTTTGGAATCGTTGGTATGTTAATAGGTGTGATTATCGCCTATCAAATGGCTTTCCCTGAGTTGAATTACTTGGCGGGTGAGTATGGTACTTACAGTCGTTTAAGACCATTACACACATCAGGAGTAATTTTTGGATTCTTACTAAGCGGAATCTTTGCAGCATGGTACTATATTGGGCAAAGAGTACTCAAGGTTTCACTGGCAGAGTCACCATTTCTTATGATCCTTGCAAAGCTTCATTTTTGGCTTTACATGATTCTAATGGTAATTGCGGTTGTTACTCTTTTTATGGGTATTTCTACTTCAAAAGAGTATGCAGAGCTTGAGTGGCCTTTAGATATTCTTGTTGTTGTTGTATGGGTTCTTTGGGGATTAAATATTTTCGGTTTGATTGGTATCAGACGTGAAAAAACACTTTATATCTCTATTTGGTACTTTATCGCAAGCTTCCTTGGTGTTGCTATGCTTTATCTTTTCAACAATATGGAAGTACCAACATACTTTGTTGCAGGAACTGGAAAGTGGTATCACTCTGTATCTATGTATGCAGGAACAAATGATGCTATGGTTCAATGGTGGTATGGTCACAATGCGGTAGGCTTCGTTTTCACAGTGCCTATTATTGCAATGATCTATTACTTCTTACCAAAAGAATCTGGTCAAGCAGTTTACTCTTACAAACTTTCACTCCTCTCTTTCTGGGGTCTAATGTTCGTTTACCTTTGGGCAGGTGGACACCACCTTATCTACTCTACAGTGCCTGACTGGGTACAAACAATGGGTTCAATCTTCTCAATTATTTTGATTCTTCCATCTTGGGGTAGTGCTATTAACATTCTCCTTACGATGAAAGGACAATGGGGTCAACTTAAAGAGAATCCATTGGTTAAATTGATGATTTTTGCATCAACATTCTATATGTTTAGTACACTTGAAGGTCCAATCTTATCTATCAAATCTGTTAATGCTCTTGCGCACTTTACAGACTGGATCCCTGGACACGTTCATGATGGTACATTAGGCTGGGTAGGCTTTATGACTATGGCAGCATTGTTCCACATGGCTCCTCGTATGTTCAAACGTGAAATCTATAGTAAAAAATTGATCGAAGCACAATTCTGGATTCAAACAACTGGTATCGTACTTTATTTCTCAAGTATGTGGATTGCGGGTATTACTCAAGGTATGATGTGGAGAGCAACAGACCAATTTGGTAACCTAGCGTACTCATTTATCGATACGGTAACAGTACTTATCCCATACTATGCGATTCGTGCAACAGGTGGTTTATTGTACCTAATCGGTTTCTTCATGTTCACTTACAATATGTATAAAACAATGACTGCAAGTAAAGCAATTGAGTCTGAGCCTCAAAATGCTTCACCTATGGCAGCGTAAAAGGAGGATAGGATTATGTTTCATTGGTTAGAGAGAAACCCATTCTTTTTTGCGGTAGGTGTATTTTTAGTTATTGCGTATGCAGGTGTTGTAACGATTTTACCTGACTTCATGGAAACAGCACGTCCCGTTGTAGGAACAAAACCTTACACAGTGCTTGAATTAGCAGGTCGTCAAGTCTATATCAAAGACAGCTGTAATGCATGTCATTCACAACTTATTCGTCCATTCAAATCTGAGACAGACCGTTACGGTATGTATTCTTTAAGTGGTGAGTATGCTTATGATAGACCATTCCTCTGGGGTTCAAAAAGAACAGGACCAGACTTAATGAGAGTTGGTAACTATAGAACAAGCGACTGGCATGAATATCATATGCTAGATCCAGTAAGCGTAGTACCAGGTTCTATTATGCCAGCGTACAAACATATGTTTAAAAATACAGCCGACATTGATACAGCATATGCAGAAGCATTGACTGTAAAAAAAGTGTTTAATGCGCCTTATGATCAACCAGATATGCCAAAACTTGGTACACATGAAGAAGCAAAAAAAGTTGCAATGGAACAAGCAGCTGCTATTGTTGCAGATATGAAGAGCCAAGAGGTAAAAGAGGCATTTAAGCGCGGTGAGATTAAAGAGATTGTTGCATTAATTGCTTATCTCAATAGCTTAAAGTAAGGTGTTAACGGTGAGTATGGACACAATTAGAGAGATTCAAGCGTATGCTTATGTGGCAGCAACAGTTTTTTTAGTGATTGTTATGTACAGTTATTTGTACCATCTTTACAGGGCTGAAAAAAAAGGTACACGCAACTATGAGCAGTATGGCAATATAGCATTACATGATAATATTGATGATGCTCCAATTGAGACCCGTACTCCATCAAACAAAGAGAAAGAATAAAGAGGAGCGATAAATGAATTGGCTGAATGACAATGTAAACGCGTTATCATTGCTTGGCGCAGCAGCAATTTTAATTCTCACGTTTTTTGTTGTTGGTAAGTATATGAAACAAATGAAAACCGACAAAGCGAGTGGAGAATTAGCAAAAGAGAATTGGGATGGTATTGGTGAATATAAAAATGCTCTCCCTATTGGTTGGGCACTTTCATTTCTTGGAACGATTGCATGGGCGGCATGGTATTTTCTTGCAGGGTATCCTCTTGCAAGTTATTCACAGCTCGGTGAGTACAATCAAGAAGTAAAAAGTTACAATACAAAATTTGAGAGCAAATTCGCAAATCCAGACAAATCAACATTAATGGCAATGGGTGAGGGCGTGTTCCTTGTTCAATGTGCTCCATGTCATGGTGTTACTGGTGATGGTATGAATGGAAAAGCGCTTAACCTTTCAAAATGGGGTAATGAAGAAGCTATCGTTGCAGCTATTTTAAATGGTTCAAAAGGTGCTGACTATCCTCTTGGCGAAATGCCTGCTGGATTACTTGATGCAGATAGCGCAAAAGCTGTTGCAGCGTACGTGATGCAAGAAGTATCTGTTGTTAAAAAGAGCAAAAACCCAACGCTTGTTGAGACGGGTAAAGCACTTTGGGCAACATGTGCTGCATGTCATGGCGAAGACGGTAAAGGTATGGCGGGTAGTGCTCCTGACTTAAGTGTTTATGGCGATGCAAAATTCGTTGTCAATGTTCTAGGAACGGGCAAAAAAGGAATGATTGGTAACATGCCTAAATTTAACGATGGACGTTTAACCAATGTTCAAAAAACAGCGGTTGGCACTTATGTCAGCTCTTTAGCGAAATAAGGATTTGTCAATGGAAAATACAAATAGAAACGTATTCGCACTTAATGGCATTACAGGAATGTTGATTGCAACAGTCTTGTTGCTTTCTATCCTTGGAGTACTTACATTCTTTGGATTAAAAGCACAACAAGCAGTTGCAGATAAACCTTATAAGATTAATGATCCGCAAGCACTTCAAATGAAAGATGCTGCAAATGCGAATCAAAAAGCTTTAGTGAAATAAGGGGCACAGAATGGCTGAAAATATGGATAAAATCATCGCTCTTGGATTAGTTCTAATAGCTGCAATTACAGCGTGGGCAGTATTGACCCCACACCATTTGTTCATCGGTTAATGAAAACCTTATTACATACACAAGCAAAGAAGCTATGGCTTCTTTGCTTGATTTCATTGCTTCCCGTATTGGTTTTTGCCAAGGATTTTGTAGTTTACGATGACATTTTAGAAGAGAAGACTGCCCTGAAAATTGAAGAGATGGGACAAGAACTTTTTGCTAAAAGTGGTGTCAAAGTTATCTTAATTGCTAAAAAAAATGGCAATGAAAACATTCTTGCGTTTGAGCAAAACTTTGCCAAAGACCTTACGCCTCCTTACGCACTTTTAACTCTTTTCCAAGCTGAACAAAAAGTGGATGTTTATACATCTCCTGGATTAGAGAAAGAGTTTGATAGAGAAGCATTACTTTCTCCACTCCCTTGGAAGGGAACGATTATTCCTCTATTGACCTCTAAGAAAAAAGAGGTTGGTGTGAGCCCAGCACTCCTAAATGGTTATGCTGAGTTAGTCGAGGAGATAGCGCAATACCGCAAAATAGAGTTAGAAAGTGCCATTGGCAGTGCGAACAAAACAACCATTAATTTAGTGAGAGTTTTACTCTATAGTTTTATGGCTATTGTTATGGTATTAATTATTTACAGAAGGATAAAAAGTCGTGGCTAAAACAAAAAGCGAACATACGTACTACCCTCATGTTGTTATCGGAATGATCCTTGGCTGTGTTGTTGCATGTGGTTTTACCATCAAAATCGCATTGGATAACCCCGTTGAAATGGATACGTTTTATATGGAGAAATACCAAAAAGTAGACCATTCCATCAATGAAATCATTGAACTTCAAGAAAAATTTAATGCAAAGTTTGATCTTGCGTATTCAACAGAAAAATTTATGATTGGAGAGAATAGTATTACATTGCATCTTACGGATAAAAGCGGTCAGCCTGTCAACAATGCGAATGTAATGCTTATGCTTTCTCGTCCTGATAGCAATAAAGAGAACAAACAATTGAAACCTTCTCATGTAGAAAATGGCAATTATACGTTTGGACCTTTTGAGATTAATAAACCAGGTCGTTGGCAAATTCTTAGCAAAATAGACCTTGGCGAATTTAAAGGGTATCATAAAAACGAAGCCTACGCAGCACAATAGATTCCCCTTTCTCCCTTAATAACGCGCGGTAAGACAGGTTGTGTGGTCTTGCCGCATTTCATTCTGATATAAAAAACCTTCTCAAATCTTTGCTTTGTTATAATATATCTATTAAACAAAAATGAGGAAAAATGTTAGAAGTTTTTGCAACCAGTCGTGCAGTGCGTTCTTTTTACGAAACCTTTAGTGACGCCAATACGCTTCTTCCAAAGGCAATTACGATTGCAGAACTGGAACAAAAAGCGCTTCTTGTTCCTCACCATTCTTTAGTCGATGAAGACATGCGGGTCCTTCTTATGCAAGAAGCTTCACGCTTTACCAAATTTGAACTTCTTTATATCGAACGTGAGTTTTTTACGTTTTTAAAAAATTCTACCTATCTTTTTCGATTTTTTGAAGAACTTAGCCATGAAAAAGTGGCACTTGAAACGCTCATGTGTGTTGACACGTATGAACACTATGCCGAGCACTTAGAGGTTTTGCAAACGCTTTTAAAACACTATAAGGCTCTTTTATCTAAGCAGGCATTGTATGACCGTATCACTCTTCCAGAGCTTTATGAACTCAATAGTGCTTATATCCGCTCATTAGGCGCAGTTCGCCTTCATTTAGAAGGATTCTTGAGCCGTTTTGAAGTGGAACTTTTAACAAAAATAGCGGAGCTTATTCCATTACATATTAAGGTTAGAATCAGTGCGTATAACCAAAAAATGGTCTTACTGTTTGCTGATCTTGGAATCCATTTAGAACAAAACAACGCGTATGAAATCAATCTTTCAACCAAAGAAATTTTAGAGGTAACACCACAAAATAGTATAAAACAAGATGCTCATGTTTATGGTTTTTCATCACGTCTTGCACAAATGAGTTATGTGCAAAGTACGATTGCACAATTTGTCGAGGAGGGACTAAGTCCAGAAGAGATTGTGGTTATTTTACCCGATGAACGTTTTGCGGAAGTTATGCGCCCATTTGATACTTGGCACAATCTTAATTTTGCGATGGGCATCAGTCTCAAGCAGAGCTCATTTTATCAAAGACTCAGTGCCCTTGAAAAGGCAATGCGCAATGACGAGATCGAAGACCATCTCCGCCTTACTCGTCTTAAAATAGAGTCTGAAATGATAGCACTATGTAAAGAGCTGTGGCATCAAAAAATTCCTTGTGAAAGGGCTATGGAATTTTTTGAGACATTACTCGCATGTGATGTCAAAGAGCAGCAAAACTCACTTTTTCAAGAGGCTTTTTTTGCGTTCACCCATTTTTTAAAACACGCTCCTGCGCTTCGTTTTGAACAAGTTGTAAAACTTTTCCTCAATCGTCTTGCAGCGATGAGTCAAGATGATGTTAGAGGTGGAAAAGTAACTGTTTTAGGAGTGCTTGAAACCCGAGGTGTGGCGTATAAAGGGGTCATTGTTGTTGATTTTAATGATGAGTTTGTGCCTAAACGTTCTCAAAAAGACCTTTTTCTCTCCTCCGCTGTACGTGCACAAGCGGGGCTTCCAACGAAAAGAGATCGTGAAAATTTGCAGCGTTATTATTATCACCAACTTTTCTCTAAGGCTCAAAAAATCGCCATTGCGTTTGTGAAAAATGAGACCAGTATGCCTTCTCGCTTTTTAGATGAATTAGGATTTAATACCACCATGATGGCAGATGAAAAAGTGTTACAGCCTCTTTTATTTGATGTTATGCCTTCTCAAAGCATCTTCTCGCAAGCATTTATTGATGCACCCTATGATCTCAAAGCATTTCCACTCTCTGCTACAAAGTTAAAAACACTTTTAAGTTGTAAGCGCCAGTTTTACTTTCGCTACATTGCAAGACTGAAAGATGCAAAAATGCCAAGCAATACGATTGATGAGCAAACCATTGGAGTAGCATTACACAAAGTATTGGAAGATGCAATATGTGATGAAGCTCTAAGGGAAGAAAAAAAGCTCTCTGCGAAAATCGAAATGTTGTTAAAAGAGCAAAACAAGCATGAAGTATGGGGCTATTTTGTCGATGTGTGGCTTCAAAAGCTAAAGCCTTTTATACATAATGAAGTCGCACGATATGAAGAAGGTTTCCGTGTCATTAAAAAAGAATTTGTACACAAAGTAGCGTATGAAGGATTTATGCTAGAAGGACAGATGGACCGCATTGATGAAAAAGAGGGTGAGCTGTTCGTTATTGATTATAAAAGTGGGAAAGTGCCAACGACAAGCGAGCGAACATTGGAGAGTACTGTTGATTTTCAATTAGCCTTTTACGCATTGATTGCAAATACGTTAGGGTGTGTGAGGGGTGTGTACTATTACGACCTAAAAGAGGGCGTTTTGATCGAAGAGAATTTTTTAGAAGAGAAAAAAGCACTTTTAGCTATGAAATTGCAAGAGTTATCAAAACCGATTAATGGTTATGAACTGTGTGATGAGATAAAACATTGTCGTGTCTGCCCTTATGTTGAGCTGTGTGGAAGAGAGGAGCAGATATGAATCTTAGCCCTTATTTAGCCCTAGAAGCGAGTGCAGGAAGCGGTAAGACGTTTGCTTTGAGTGTGCGCTATCTCTCTTTGTTGTTTATGGGAGCCAATCCTCAAAAGATCGTCGCACTGACCTTTACGAATAAATCTGCAGCAGAGATGAAAACACGTATTTTTGAGACGCTCAAACATTTGGAGAGTAAAGACGAGTTAAGTGCCATCTCTTTACAAACCGGAAAATCAAAAGAGACATTGCTCGCTGAAAAAGAGCGTGTCATGCAAACCTTGCTTCAAGCAGATATTAAAATTTCAACGTTAGACTCTTTTTTCTCGTTGATTTTACGCCATTTCGCTTTGCATGTAGGATTGCAACCTGATTTTAGAGTAGGACAAAATGGGCTGGACGAGGAGCTTGTGGAGCGTTTTATACAAGAGTGTAAACGTAAAAATCTCTACCATACGCTCATTGCTTTTAGTATTACCGAAGATAAAAAACTTGGAGATCTGTTTAGTTTACTGAATATGCTCTATCAAAAAAAATCAGAGTTAGATATCAGTACCCTAGATGAAGGGCATTATCCATCCCTGCAACCGTGTTTAGATATTTTGGGACGCATCAGAGAGTACTTTGAGCAAAGTGGACTCTCCACAAGAGGTATGGCGACACTCAAAGCAGAGACACTAGCTGAGTTATTGTCTAAAAAATATCTTGAGCGTGAAGATTTTGGTTATTGGGACTATAAAAAATATGCCAATGAAACAACCGATACGCTGCTTAGAGAACTCAAAAGTGCTCTCAATGAACACGTGAATGCCAAAGAAGCCTACTTCTTAGGGAAATTAGGAAAACTCTTTGCGATTTACGATGAGAGCCTTAGAGGTTTGATGGGTGAGTATGGCGAACTTCGTTTTGATGATGTCACGAATCTTCTTTATACGCTTTTACGTCAAGAAATCAGTAAAGATTTTCTCTACTTTCGCTTAGATGGTGTAATAGAACATCTGCTCATTGATGAATTTCAAGACACCAGCATTGTGCAGTATCAAATTCTTTTACCCCTCATTGAGGAAATACGCTCAGGACGTGGTGTGAAAGACTTTAAAACACTCTTTTTTGTAGGCGATGTGAAGCAGTCGATTTACCGATTTCGTGGTGGTGCAAAAGAGTTGTTTGAGTACGCCAAAAAAAGCTTGCATTTAGATGTCAATGCACTCGATACTAACTATCGAAGTACCGAGCAGATTGTTACTTTCGTCAATGAAATCTTTACAAATAAGATCAAAGGTTATGAGCCACAAAAAGTCGCTAAAGCTACAGGTGAGGGTTACATCAACGTACGTATAGAAGAATCCATTGAGCCTTCTGTATTAGATGCGATTGCTTTACTGTTTAAAGAAGGCGTAAAGCCTAAAGATATAGCTCTTTTGGTGCATACAAATAAAGACGCCAAAGTCTTTAAAGAGTTAGTACAAGAGCAATTTACAGGAGTTCATGTACGACTTGAAGCAACCCTCAAATTGATTGAACTTCGCTCTATTAAAGCGATTATTGCTTTGATGAAGTACCTTTATTTTGGAGACGAACTTTACAAGGCAGAATTTCTTGTATTGTGCGGAATGTCATGGGATACCCCACTTTCAAAGAGTGGTTGGGATTTAGATGCAACACCACTTGTATTGGTCGAAAAAATTATCAAAACGTACCAACTTTTTGATGGAAGCGTAGATGTGCTGAACTTTTTGGAAGTAGCAAGTCGCTATGAAGAGATCGAGAGCTTTTTATTTGCGATGGATGAACTCAGTGACGAAGCGAAAAGTGAAGATAGCGATGGATTGCGCATTCTTACGGTGCATAAGTCTAAAGGACTTGAGTTCGAGCATGTCATCTTAGCAGATCGTTTAAGTCGCGACAATAACCGCAGTGATACGCTTTTATTTAGCTATGATGAGGTAGACATTAAAGGGCTTTATCTTACGATGGCAGGCAGAGAAGCGGTAGATAGCGTTTATGCAAAAGCCAAAGAGCAAGAGAGTGTTTTGATGTATGAAGATAGACTCAATGCTCTTTATGTTGCATTTACCAGAGCCAAAAGGTCCCTTTTTGTATGCGCTAAAACACAAAGCAGTGCCTTTGAAATGTTAGACCTTAGCACATTGGAGCGAGGAGCGATTAATATTGCTTCCAAAGAGGTGCCTTCACTTTCAACTACAATGCGCCTCTTTCAGCCAAGACGTTATGGTGCTCAAGAGGTTGCGAGTACACCAGAAGATGAAGAGGAGAGCGCTGAAATAGCTTCTATTACCTTTGGAATCGCACAGCATTACTTATTAGAAATGCTCGATACATTTGATGAAGAAGCCCTAAAAAGGGCATACATTGCTCTTCAAAACCGTTTTGCACCTTTGTTGGATGAATCAACATTGCAAGCGATTTATCAACGAGGCGAAAAACTGATCTCTTGTAAACCTTTTCTAGATTTGATAAAAGGAGCGAAAATCTACAAAGAGCAACCGCTTATTTATCAAAAAGAGCGTAAGCAGATTGATCTTTTGTTAGAGTTCCCCGATAAAATCATTGTGATCGACTATAAAAGCTCAAAAAAACAGAGTGCAAAGCATCAAACGCAAGTGAAGCTCTATCAAGAAGCACTTTCCAAGATTTATGATTTGCCTGTAGTTGCCTATATTTGCTATTTGCAAAATGATGGTGTTGAGCTTCTTAAAAGCTTATAACACACTTAATTTAAGCTATTTATAAGTATATTTTGATTACACTTGCACTTCGTTAAATAAATACGTCAAAGGTTATGACAAATGAAAGCTACACAAGCGATTAAGCCAAGCGAAGTTAAACGCGACTGGATCGTAGTTGATGCTGCAGGTAAGAGATTTGGTAAAGTTCTTACAGAAGTAGCAACACTGCTCAGAGGCAAACATAAACCTTATTTTACTCCAAACGTTGACTGTGGTGATTTTGTTATCATCATCAATGCGGAAAAAGTAGAGTTTAGTGGAACAAAATTAGACACAAAAATGTATCACAGACACACAGGATATTTCGGTGGCGTTAAAAGTGAAAAATTGGGTGATCTTTTAAATACCAACCCAGCGAAATTGTACAGACTTGCGGTAAGAGGCATGTTACCTAAAACAAATCTTGCTAAAGAGATGATCAAAAAGCTAAAAGTTTATGCTGGTAGTGAGCATCCACATACAGCGCAAGTTAAAGCAGAGGTAAAGTAATATGGCAAAAGTATACGCAACTGGAAAAAGAAAAACAGCTATCGCTAAAGTATGGGTTACTCCAGGTAAAGGAAGCATCACTGTAAATGGCATCGATTTTGAAGCGTGGCTTGGTGGTCATGAGACCATTAAAAAACGTGTTCGTCAACCACTTGCTCTTACAAAACAAGAGACAAGTTTTGATATCGTAGCTGACACACTTGGTGGTGGTTACTCAGCACAAGCTGACGCACTTCGCCATGGTATCTCTAAAGCACTTGCTTCTATGGATGCAGACTTTAGAGCAATCTTGAAACCACACGGCTTATTGACACGTGACTCACGTGTTGTTGAGCGTAAAAAATACGGTAAGAAAAAAGCTCGCCGTAGCCCACAATTCTCTAAACGTTAATCGTTTTTATGTAAAAGCCTATCAAGGCTTTTACATTTTTCTTTCTTTCTATTCCTCCATTTTAAAACTTCATACTCTAAAACGTTATAATACTTCTTTTATAGATTAGGAGTAACATCATGAGCACTTTTTGTTTGATAACAACAACATTTCCTGATGAACAAAGTGCAAAAACCGTCATTCAATTTTTATTAGAGCAAAAGCTTGCTGCATGTATCCAAATGCAAACAGTCCAGAGTTTTTATACGTGGGAAGGAGAGCTGTGTGAATCACATGAGCAACTACTTCTCATTAAAACAAGAAGTATATTATTTAAAAAGATAGAAGAGATCATTCTAAAACATCATCCTTACACAACACCCCAACTCATACAAATTCCGATAGAAGAAGGGCACAAAGCATATTTAAACTGGATTGAGGAAGAAACTACGACAGATTAGTAGTTTGCCAATTCTTGAATAAGGGTTTTCACTTCCTCTTTATCAAAAAAGAGATTGAACTCTAACTCTTTCGCAAAGACTTTAAGTAACGCAATTTTCTTCATTTGTCTTTCATTGGGATTTTCGATACCTGAGAGTTCAGCATGGAGTCTTTGCAAGAAGTTTTGACGTATCTCCTCTTGTTTCTGTTCTTTTGTTTTAGACTCTTTTTTTGGTTTTAACACAAAAAACAAAAAGCTAACAAGAATGAGTATCGTAAGAATACTAAAAAAAATTTCCACGTAAAACCTTTATAGATGAATCAATTTTATAGTGACAGTATATCTAACCGCAAAGCATAAAATTTTAAATTTCTTTCATTTCTTAAACCACTTTTGTGTAAAATCTCTTAAACTAATACAAAGAGGAACCCCATGCACTTTACAACTCCCCTTAAAAGCAATAGCACTAAAATTATGCTCGTTGGAAGCGGCGAACTTGGCAAAGAAGTTGTCATCGAAGCAACACGTCTTGGCATCGAAACTGTAGCGGTAGATTCATATCCGCAAGCACCTGCGCACTTGGTTGCCAATAAAAGTTATGTCATCAATATGAAAAACAAAGAAGAGCTTTTAGAAGTGATTCGTCGTGAAAAGCCAACCTACATCTTGCCTGAGGTTGAGGCACTCAGTATTGATGCGCTTATCGAGGCCGAGAAAGAGGGCTTTTGTGTCATTCCTAATGCGGACGCTGTTAAAAAGACGATGAATCGCAAAAATATCCGCGAATTTGCTGCAGAAAAATTAGGACTTAAAACGAGTGGTTATGTCTTTGTAAAAACTCTCCAAGAGTTGCAAGAAGCAACGAAAAAACTAGGAATTCCTTGTGTGGTGAAGCCTGTTATGAGCTCATCTGGACATGGACAAAGTGTGATTAGAAGTGAAGCGGACATCCAAAAATCATGGGAGATTGCCAAAGAAGCAAGAGGCGATGCGAGTGAGCTTATCGTTGAAGAATTTGTGCCTTTTGACTATGAGATTACACTGCTTACGGTTCGCAATGGTAAAGAAACAGTCTTTTGTGAGCCTATCGGGCATATTCAAGAAAACGGTGACTATGTGCTTAGCTGGCAACCAGTACCGATGAAACCTGAAGTACTTGCTAAAGCGCAAGTCATGGCAAAAACAGTCACCGATGGTTTGGGTGGTCGTGGTTTATTTGGTGTAGAGTTTTTTGTGAAAAACGATGAAGTTTACTTTAGTGAACTTAGCCCTCGTCCACACGATACAGGCATGGTTACAATGATCACACAAAGCCAGAGTGAATTTGCACTACATGTTAGAGCAGTTCTTGGTTTGCCACTTGATTTTACGTTTTATGGAGCTGGTGCTAGTGGAGCGTTTAAGAGCCTTAAAGAAGAACATTTGCCAGTACTGAACGTTCCAGAGAGCGCGTTTAGCAAAAACTCTTATGTGCGTGTTTTTGGTAAACCAGTGAGCCATGTGGGTCGACGTATGGCTGTGGCTTTGGTACTTGATGAAGTAGAAGTCGCTAAGAAAAAAGCAAAAGAGATCGTCTCATCCATCATAGGGTAATGTAAAAAATTTACACATTATTCATAAAAGGGGGCTATAATTAAAGTAGCCCACTTTTAAAGAGATGTTATGAATAAACATGTTGTTGAACAAACGGTTATTTTTTTCAGTGTTTCCAAATGGCTACTGCTCTCCTCTGCCGTTGGCATTATGATAGGCGGACTGATTTCACTTTTTTTAAAAATTCTCTCCCTTGCTGAACAGACAAGGGAAACGCTTCCTTTCCCTTATTATTTTACACTCCCTTTTGCATTAATGCTCTCCTTGTGGATTGTACGTACATTTGATAAAAATGCTGCAGGGCATGGTACAGAAAAAGTTATAGAAGCTGTGCACAAAAGAGATGGTTACATTAATGCCAAAATTATTCCCGTAAAACTATTGGCAACCGTTATCACCATTTTTTCAGGTGGATCTGTCGGTAAAGAAGGACCTGGTGCCCAATTAGGTGCAGGAGCGGCTTCTTTTGTAGCAACTTTGCTCAAATTTTCAAAATCTGACCGTAGAAAACTCGTTATTTGTGGTATTAGTGCAGGTTTTGCTTCTGTATTTGGGACTCCCATTGCAGGAGCTATTTTTGGCATTGAGGTGTTGATTATTGGGGTGATTATGTACGATGTTTTGCTTCCTTCGTTTATTGCAGGATTTGCTGCATTTACCACAGCCCAGTTTTTGGGTGTGAAGTATCATTACTATGACATTAATGTTTATCGCGCGTTTGATCTTGATTTCTCACTCATCCTTCAAGTTGTTGCAGCAGGAATCTTTTTTGGAATTGTCTCAGATCTATTTATAACCAGTGTCAATAAAATTGAAACATGGATGAAAAAAATTCCTTATAATATCTACATAAAAGCTTTTGTAGCGGGCTGCATTATGGTCATAATATCTTATTTCCTTTCAGAAAATTATTTAGGATTAGGATTATTAAGTATTCGAGATGCATTGAGCCCTAATGCTTTGATCTCAAGTAATGTGCATTGGTATGATTTTATCTTCAAAACGATTTTCACCTCATTAACACTAGGAGCTGGTGGTAGTGGTGGTATCATTACGCCTGTCTTTTACGTCGGTGCCACAAGTGGCGCAGTATTTGGCGATGTTCTTGGGCATCATGTTGCTCTTTTTGCGGCGCTTGGCTTTGTAAGTGTTTTAGCAGGTACAACGAATTCTCCTATTGCATCTATCATTATGGCTGTGGAACTTTTTGGAGTTCACATGGCAAATTATGCAGCACTCAGCGTAGTGATCGCTTTTCTTATCACAGGGCATCGCAGTATCTTTCAGTCACAAAAGCTCGCTCTTAAAAAAGCAGATAATATTTCCATAGGCGAAGGGACTGATCTTGATGATACGCCTATTAGCATTGATATGCGAGATATTGATAAAGTAAAACGTCTTAAGAGTCGCCTGCGCTATAAACGTTTACGTTGGCAAGTAAAAAATGCAAAAGATGACTTTAAATGAAAGAGCAAAAAATCCTGATAAGCGCTTGTCTCATTGGCGAAAATGTGAAATATGATGGTGGTCATAATGCTCTCCATTCAGAGATCATACACCGGTGGAAAGAAGAGGGGCTTTTAGTCCCTCTTTGCCCTGAAGTACTTGGTGGGCTAAGTGTTCCTAGACCCACGTGCGAAGTTATTAAGGGTACCAATAAGGTGATATGCAAAACAGGAGAAGATGTCAGTCTTGCTTTTGAAAAGGGTGCGACTGAGAGTTTAAAGATTGCCAAAGAAGAGGGTGTTTGTATGGCAATTTTAAAAGCAAGAAGCCCATCGTGCGGTAAAGATGTTATCTATGATGGAACTTTTACAAGTACGAAAGTAGAAGACTCTGGGATTACCTGTAAGCTTTTACAAGAGAGTGGGATCCCTGTTTTTAGTGAAGAAGAGCTAGCATTAGCCTACGCATTTTGGAAATCAAAGGGGAATTAAATCCCCTTTCGTTTAGGCATTGTGTAAAATATCTTCAATAGCACGTTTCGTATAAACAGCGTTCATTCCCCAAACTACAGCAGTTTGTGCTGCATTTTCTGCAATAGCAGAAATCTCATTTTTACTGATAGATGCTTCTTCTAAATATACGGGTGCACCAATTTTAGCAAACCAGTTTTTAAGAGCAAGGATACCTTCATCCACAGAGTTTAATCCAAAAATTTCTTTTGAAAAGCGCTCAAATTGGGCGTGATTTTGGTTTTTGAACCATTGCATCCATGCAGGGATAACGATGGCAAGTCCTGCACCATGTGCAATGTTAAAAAGTGCAGAAAGCGAGTGTTCTATCATATGATTTGGAAAGCCTGAAGGATTTGTTCCCGCTGTAGTTGAGCCATTGAGTGCTTGTGTCGCAGCCCACATAAATTCAGCTCTTGCATTATAATCCTCTGGATTTTGAAGTAAAATCTCTGTGCTTTCCATAACAGTTTTAACAATGCCTTCAACCATACGAGATTGAAAATGAGGTTGTGTACTTGCTGTGAAGTACCCTTCAATGACATGTGCAATGATATCAACCGCAGAATAAGCAAGATAATCATTAGGAACACTTTTTGTCAGTTCTGGATTGAGAATGGAAACTTTTGGATAGATATGTTCTGAATGAATCGAATATTTTTGTTTGGTCTCTTCGTTGCTGACAACGGCAAAGCCATTCATCTCACTACCTGTTGCCGCAAGTGTCATCACTGCAAAGACCGGCAAGGCTTTTTCAATCGCTGCTTTACCGATAAAAAAGTCCCAAACATCATTTTTGACTAAGGCACCTACAGCAATCGTTTTAGAGCTATCTAACACAGAACCACCACCGATTGCAAGAATAGCCTCCACGTGCTCTTTTTGAGCCAATGCAATACCTTCTTTGACTTTTGAAAGTTTAGGATTACTCACAACACCGCCAAGTTCTACCCATGCAATGCCTTCTTTTACAAGAGAATCGGTTACTTTTTTGTAAAGCCCATCACTTTTAATACGCTCACTTCCATAGCACAGTAGCACTTTTTTAACACCAAAAGGTGCTATCTCCGCTCCGATAAGACTCTCTTTATTTTTACCAAATACTATTTTTGTTGGGTTATGATAGATAAAATCAACCATCGATACTCCTTATGTTTTAATGGTGTTATTATAGGATGAAAGTGGCAATAAGCGATAGAATATTTTTTTATAATTATTGCCTAATCCTACAAATTATCTTATAATGCCATCAAAAACAACACTAAAGTGAGTATCTTTGATAGAAAATGAATTCATGAAACTTCAACAAGCCGAATTAAAGAACCTAATCGAAAAGCACGCCTCAAAAGAGGGTGGTAGCAGTACAGCTGTACCATGCTTACGCTTTTTTTGCGCAACAGCACCCAGTGAGTTTTTGCATACGCTGTATGAGCCATCATTGTGTATTATTGCTCAAGGCTCCAAAGCTGTTGGCTTGGGTGAAGAGATGTTTTCATACGACAAAGATAAGTATTTAATTGCTTCGGTGCACTTGCCTGCACGTGTCCAAATTCAAGATGCTTCAGTTGAAAAGCCGTATGTGTCACTGCAACTTACTTTCTCGATGGATCAAATCTTAGAAATTCTCAAAGAGTGCAATGATGATGAAGTGTTCAGTACACAACAGCCTGAATGTGGGCTTTATTTTGGGGACAATAGCTTGTTATTGTTTGAACCTATTTTACGACTGGTTCGTTTGCTAGAGAATCCAAAAGATATAGGTATTCTTGCACCTATGATTACACGTGAGATTTTGTACCGTATTGTGCAAGATAAAGGTGGAGCGATTATCCGACAGTTCGCAAAAAATGGCAGCCTTGCACAACGTATTGCTAAAGCCATTACGATGATTAAAAATGATTTGGCTGAGCCATTGCGTATTGAAACACTGGCACAAGAAGCTCAGATGAGTGCATCGTCATTTCATTATCATTTTAAACGTGTTACGACGATGAGTCCATTGCAGTTTCAAAAATCATTACGTTTGCAAGAAGCTAGACGACTTTTGATGGTTGAAGAAATGGAAGCAAGTAATGCGGCTTTTCAAGTAGGTTATGAAAGTCCATCACAGTTTAGTCGTGAATATGCCCGTCTTTTTGGGCTTCCGCCAATACGCGATGTTAAACGGCTACGAGAGTCCTTTGCATCAGCCTAATTTTTGAAATGTACATTATGCATTGCGAATAAAAGATTGCATTTTTTTAGAGAGAGAATGAAAAACAAGGTCGTACGAATCATCAATCCAGCCAAAAAGCATTGACTCGTCAATTTCATCGTCGCAAATGACGGTGTTCCAATGCTTTTTATTCATATGATACCCTGCAATAACATTTTCATACATCTCTCTTAACTCTCTTGCATAGTAAGGATCACATTTAAGATTGATGCGAGGAGGATTGCTCTCTTCGTCCACCAGTGCGAAAATTTTATGGCCAACTTTAAAGACTGCCGTTGTCTCATCAAACGGATACTCTTTGAGTGCGCCAATATGACTTAAACAGTAATTTTCGAGAATTTCAGTTGTCATTTTATTTACATCCACAGCTGTTTTCGTGGTCATTTACCATACCACAGGCTTGCATAAAAGCATAAATGGTTGTTGAACCTACAAACTTAAAACCTCGTTTTTTAAGATCTTTTGTAAGTGCATCTGAAACAGGTGAAGTGCATGCTGCTGTTTTATAGTCGGGCACATCATTTATAACGGTTTTATTGTTAACATAAGCCCAAAAATAGGCATCGATTGAACCATGTTCTTGGATAATGGTTTGAAAAAGTTTGGCATTGTTGATGATAGCTTCGATTTTGGGGCGGCTTTTGATGACTTCGCCTTCACTTAAAATGCGCTCAACGTCCATTTCGCCAAGATGTGCCACTTTTTCAAGGACGAAACTGGCAAAGGCATTGCGGTAGCCTTCACGTTTTTTAAGAACAGTCAACCAACTAAGCCCTGCAGATTGGGTTTCTAAACAAAAGAGCTCAAAGAGTGCCCTGTCATCATGTAGAGGTTTTCCCCATTCTTCATCGTGATAAGCAACATACGTAGGATCACTGAGCTTGACCCACCCACAACGCAGTCTATTTGGTGTCATTTTTCTTCTCCTCAAAGAGGTATCATGCTAAAATTGTATCTCAATAGAGTTAATGAACAGGAAATATAGATGACGACTCATGTGGTTGAATACATTAAAAACAATTATAAAGATGATACGATTGAACTCAATGGAGCTGTTATTGCACGCTATTTTTCTGTAAAGGATCACTATAAAGCGGAAGTGTACATGGAGCAAAATCTTCTCAATATTGTTTTAGAAGGCACAAAGATGCTTCATCTGAAAAATGGCGATGTTGAAGTCAAAGCCGGTGAGGCATTTTTTTTATCACGCGGTGAATATGTTATGAGTGAAGTCTGCGAAGGTGGAAATTATACGTGTTTGTTAATCTTTTTTGATGAAAAAGTGATTGCCCATTGGTTATCTCCACTGCTAGAAACCATCGCTTTACATTCCACTAACGTGAATCGTTTTGTTGAACCCTTTTGCAAGATAGAACTTACCCCTTTTATGAAAACTACAGCGCTTTCTCTTTTGCCATTCATTGAACAAAAACCTGCTTTTGTTGAGAAAATTTTGATGCTTAAATTGCAAGAACTTTTATTATTGCTTTTAGGCTCAGAAAAGGGACAACAATTAGTCTCTTATTTTCATACATTGATTCCTCGAGATATTCATCTTCAAACATTTATGGAAGAACACTTTACACAAAACTGGAGTCTTTCCGAATTTGCAAAATTTAGTGGAAGAAGTTTGAGTGGATTTAAAGCAGAGTTCGCGACGCATTTAAAAACAACGCCCATGAAATGGATATGGAACAAAAGAGTTGAAAGAGCCTATTTTTTAATTGAAAAAGGAGGTCTTAGTATCGGAGAAGCTGCGTTTAGAGCAGGATTCAAAAATCAGTCCCATTTTTCAAGATTATTCAAAGAACGCTACACACAACCTCCTAAAAACTTTATAGACAAAAAGTTAGACTTTACAGACTAACTAATAAGCTTTTTTTACGTGTAAAATGATCCTTGAAATTTAAAAAAAGGATCTTCATGAAACTAAGACATTTACCAATACTACTAGCATTAATAGGAAGTGCACTGTTTGCAGATGGATTTACTTTGCACAGTACTGACCTTTCAGGACAATTATCAAAAACACAAGAGGCAGCAAGTTTTGGTTGCGATGGCTCAAATATTTCTCCAGCGCTTAACTGGAGCAATGTACCCAGTGGCACTAAAAGCTTCGCGATAACCGTTTATGATCCAGATGCTCCAACAGGTAGCGGTTGGTGGCATTGGGTTGTTTTTAATATACCAGCCTCAGTCCAGGGTGTGCCTGCTGATTTTGGAAATGTGAGCAAAACATCTGCTGTCTCTGCTATTCAAAGTATGACTGATTATGGTAAGGCAGGATTTGGCGGTGCATGTCCTCCAAAAGGAGATAAAGCACATCGTTATGTTTTTACGGTTCATGCTCTGAGTGTTGATAAATTGCCATTGGATACTTCAGCTTCGCCAGCACTTGTAGGTTTTATGCTAGGTGCCAATACCATTGCTAAGGCAACATTGGTTTCCTATTATCAGCGATAAAGATGTTTAGGTAAACGTTCTCAAGCGTTTACCTAAACAAAATTACTTCATACGTAGTTTTTTCGAAGTATCGTATACTAATTCATAATAGTTGTTATTGTTAAATGAAAACTCCGTAATGACTTCAAGTCCAAGCCTTGAATGGGCATTAAATGAGCGTTGGTTGATTTTGTTGATGAATGTCACCAAAATAGGGTAGCGTTTACTCATCTTTTCTCTTGCAAAGTCAAACAATGCTTCTAATACACCACTACCTCGTACACTTTTATCAATACAGACAGGACCATATTGGTACGAATTTTCTGTAGTAATGGTATGCCCTAAATAGTGTAAGTTTGGCAGATCTTGAATCATTTGCGTAAAAATAGGCCAAATAGAGCAAAACTTCCATGAACCACACATAATGTAAGCGACAACTTTTCCATGGAGACGTGCTATGAATAATCCTTGTTCTTCGTTAATGAGTTGAGTCAGTTGCTCTTTTGTAAAAGCGGTGGTCACAAAGCCATCTTTTTTATCTTCGGGTGCGATAGAGTCTATTTGATATTTGGAGTGAAGTTCCAAGACTTCATCGATATCGTCTAAAGTTGCAGTATGTAATTGCATCCGTTTCCTTCAATTGACGTTAGTCTATTTTGATGTCAGATATTGTACTCATTCAATACTAAAAATGAATAAAAGAGATAAAAAAACTCCTATTAACTTTTTGTTTACAAAAGATTAATAGAGCATTTAAACAACTGTTCTATACTTTCACTACCAAGACAAATACCTCCTTTTTGTGAATCACTTAACAATTTTAAAAATGAGCTTCTAGATTGCCCGGTCTAGAAGCTTTTTTTATTTTCAAACACAAAAAAACAATCTTCCTTTGTTTCAAACTTTACGACTATGTTATAATCTTTTTTATGAAAACACTTTTACTTCTCTTCTTTTTCACACTTACTGTTTTTGCAAGTACATTGCATCTTGCTATTTCTGCTAATCCTAGCCGTTTAAATCCCATTCTTTCTACGGATAAAACAAGCTCAGACGTTGCTCAGTGGCTCTTTAATGGATTGATTAAATACGACAAAGATGCGAATATTATTCCCGATCTTGCAGAGCGTTACTATTTTGTTGATGATACAACCTTGGTTTTTGAACTAAAACAGAATGTGAAATGGAGCGATGGAACTCCTTTTAGCGCGCGTGATGTACTTTTTACCTATGAAACGATTATTTCACCAAATATTTTTACGCCGTATGCTTCAGGTTTTATGCACATAGATCATGTGAAACTATTGGATGATTTCAAAATCGAAGTTAAATATAAATATCCTTATTTTAAAGCACTTGAAGTTTGGATGATGGAAATTTTACCTGAACATAAACTCAAAAATGAAACAGATTTAATGACCAGTAAATTTAACCAAAATCCGCTTGGTACAGGTCCTTATACCCTTACACAATTTAATATTTCCAAAGACATTGTTTTAGAAGCAAATCCAACGTATTTTATTCATAAACCTAATATCAATCAAATTATCTTTCACTATTTACCTGATCGTTCTGCCGAGTTTTTAATGCTCAAGTCAAAAAAACTTGATGTTGGATCCCTTTCTCCTTTGCAGTTGGAGCGCCAAATCGATGAAGATTTTCGTAAGCATTACACGATTTATGAAGATATCGCGCATAATTACTCGTATATGGGCTTCAATCTCAAATCAGAGAAATTTAAAGACGCAAGAGTTCGCGAAGCACTCTCTCTAGCCATTGATCGCCAAGAATTAGTAGATATACTGTATTTTGGTCATGGCAAAGTATGTACAGGACCTTTTTTACCAGGTACAGGGGCATTTAATGAAAAAGTACTTGCTCCAAAACCTAACATTGAAAAAGCAAAAGCACTCTTAAAAGAGGCAGGTTATGATGAAAATCATCCCTTTGAGTTTGAATTAAGTACCAGTGCTAATGGAAGTGGTAGTTATTCTGCGCAAATACTCCAACATCAACTCAAAAAAGCAGGTGTTGTCATGAAGCTTCGTATTATGGAGTGGCAAGCTTTTTTAAATACAGTCGTTCTTCCTCGTAATTTTGATGCTGTTTTGATGGGGTGGTCTTTAGGTCTTAAACCAGATGCCTATACCATTTGGCACAGTGAATCCAGCCGTAAAGGTGGCTTTAACTTTGTGGGTTATGAAAATAACGACGTTGATCGTTTGATTAAAGAAGCAGAAAAAGTTGTTGACCAAGAAAAATTCGATTCTCTCTATCGTGAAATTTTTGCAAAAATTGTTGCTGATAATCCTTATCTTTTTTTAGTGATTCCAAATGAAATCACTGTGGTCAATAAAGAAATTACTCCTGTATCAACTTCGATAATTGGGGTTATGCATAATGCCATTGATTGGATTAAATAGGATTTTTAATATTTGCTTGCTCAAATCTGTGCTATAATTAAGTTCTCCATACATGAAATGTTAGAAATATTAGTTTTAAAGGATATGAAATGAAAAAAACATTGTTTTCATTGGCGGCACTAGCGTCTTTGGCGTTTGCAGCACCAACTGCATACAACTATGAGGTTACACCAACCATTGGCGGTGTTTTACCAGAGGGCAATCTTGGCCTTAAAGACCAACTCACTTATGGTTTAAGATTTGGTATCAATCTTGATAACAACATTTTCAGCCAAGTTGAATTTGGTTATGATAGATCTGATAATGTTGATTATAAAAATGGCAGAACAGACAATACAGACCTTAATCGTTTCTATGCGAACTTGGTTAAAGAGTATAAATTGTCTCCAGAGACTGCATTGTATGCTTTAATTGGTCTTGGATATGAAGATGTTAGTAATGAACAACTTGATAACAGAGACAGTATGTTTGCACAATACGGCGGTGGTGTAAAATACTGGGTAACTGATAATTTCGCACTTAAAGCAGAAATTCGTCATGCAATCAAAGCACATAGTGGTGATAACAACATGTTCTACAGCCTTGGCTTTACCATTCCTTTCGATGCAAAAACAGCACCAGTTGTAGCAAAAGCTGCACCAGTAGCTGCACCGGTTGTAGCTCCAGCTGCTCCAAAAGATAGCGATGGCGATGGTGTAACAGACGATAAAGATAAATGTCCAAATACACCAAAAGGTACAGTTGTTGATGCAGATGGTTGTACAAAAATTATTCGTTTACATGTAAAATTTGACTTTGATAAATCAACTGTAAAACCAGAATTTATGCCTGAAATTCAAAAAGTTGCAGACTTTATGAAACAAAACCCAGGTTACAATGTTGTTCTTGAAGGTCATACAGACTCTAAAGGTAGCGATGCTTACAATATGAAACTTTCAGACCAACGTGCAAAAGCAGTTGCAAAAGCACTTTCAACTCTTGGTGTAGCTGGTGCTAAAGTAACTACAGAAGCATATGGCGAAAGCAAACCAGTTGCAACCAATGACACTGAAGCTGGTCGTGCTGAAAACAGAAGAGTTGACGCAATTTTCAAAAAGTAATTTAGGACTTTAATGAATTTACATATGGATTTAAGCTGGACAGTTATTGTTAATTTTGTCACTTTGTATGGAGTGAAAGTACTTGCATCTTTACTGATTTTTTTTGTTGGTAAAAAAATAGCTTCTATTATCACAGCCATTGTGGTAAAAGGTATGCGTACTTCGAAAATTGACGAAACCATTACCAGCTTTTTTTCCAATGTAATTTACTTTGGTCTTTTGGTGGTGATTATTCTAGCTGCAATAAGCAATCTAGGTATAAACACCACCTCCTTTCTTGCAGTTCTTGGTACCGCAGGTCTTGCTATAGGCTTGGCACTTCAGGGTACCCTTTCTAATGTAGGTGCTGGGATTTTGCTCGTATTTTTCCGCCCTTTCAAAATTGGTCATTCTGTTCAAGTTGCAGGTGAAAATGGTGTCGTTGAAGAGTTAAATCTTTTTAGCGTTATTCTGAAAACCGGTGATAACAAACAAATAATCATTCCAAACTCTGCGGTTATTGGCAAAAATATTATTAATTTTTCTGCGAAACCTACTTCTCGTGTAGATTTAATTTTCAATATTGGCTATGAAGATGATCTTCTTTTAGCAAAAAACACGCTTCAAGAAATTGTGAATAGCGAAGCAAAAGTACTCAATGATCCTGCTCCATTTGTTGCGGTGAGTGAATTAGCGCAGACAAGTGTCAAGCTAATGGTGCGTTTTTGGGTAAAAAATGAAGATTCTGCCACAGCGAGTTTTTCGATTACAGAAAAAGTCAAACTTGCTTTTGATGAAAAGAGGATAAGTATTCCTCATCCTCCTGTATCAGTCACAACTGAGATATAACTATTTTCCAAATACTTGTTGGATAATAGAGCTTCCGCTTGCCATTGGATTGCTACGTAACGCTTTTTCTTTCTCAGCAATCATGTAAAAAAGCCCATCAAGAGTTTTTCGTCCAATATAATCTTCAATATCTTCATCTCCACTCGGTACAGAGTCTCCCATACCTAACCCTTTAGCAATAGAAGAAGCTTGCCCAACCATTGCGTTATTAGTAAGCCCAGAAGTTGCGTTTCCACCGCCTGCAAAACCTTTGAGGCTTTGGTATGAGCTCATAACCTGACTCTCTTTAATGCTCTCTTTAATGATAGGCATAATGGCACTAAGAAGTTTTGTTCCTGCCTTTGTTTTGAAATAATCTGTTGCTGCTGTATTACCACCATTTACAATAGCGTTAGCATCTTCTACACTCATGTTTGAGATAGTATCACTTAGAATAGAAGCAGTTTTAGGAACAGACTTAGTCGCTGCATTATTCATGGTTTTGACAAAATCATCCACATAACTTTTTCCACCCAACTTTTCAGCCGCTGTTGCTACAGGTTTCATTGATGCGGGAAGTGGAATTTTTACTGCAGCATTGTTGAGGTAACCTCCCTCTTTCCCAAGCAGTGAAACAGCTTGTTTTGCACCAAGACTAAGAGCCTCTTTAACTCCAGAAGTTGCTGTACTTTGTGAAGTGGTAGTACCACTTGTCGTTGCACTTTTTTGTGTTGTTGACGTAGCACTGACCGCTGTGTTAACAGCATCTTGCCAATTGGCGGCACAAAGCATAAGCGGAGCTAAAAGTATAAGACTTTTGTGTAACATGTATCTCCTTTTTAATGGTCTTGAAGTTATAATAGTCCATTCTATGTAAAAGGACTATTAAGGCAGACAATGAAAACGATTTTATTTGATTTAGACGGCACATTGATTGATTCAACAGATGCTATTTTAGAGAGTTTTGGCGTAGCTTATGAAACCTTCGGGCGTCAAGCTCCTGAAGATGAGCAAATCAAAAAGCTTATTGGTCATCCTTTAGATTTGATGTTTACAATGCTAGGAATTAATGCCTTAGAAGCCAATGATTATGTTGCAGCGTATAAGGAACATTATAGACTGATTTCACGTAAAAAAACGACACTTTTACCTTTAGCCTTAGAAGCAATTAAACATGCTTCTAAAATTGCAACCCTAGGTGTTGTGACTACAAAAACAGCACGCTATTCTGAAGAGCTTTTAGAACATCTTGGTGTGATGCACCATTTTAAAGTGTTGATTGGCAGAGAGAGTGTGACGCACCCTAAGCCACATCCTGAGCCGATACAAAGAGCGCTTCTTGCATTAAATGCAGATCCTGCTCATACATGGATGATCGGAGATACGCCTATGGATTTAATTTGCGCTAAAGAAGCAGGAGTCCATGGAATCGGTGTTCTTTGTGGATATAGCACTCAATATGATCTTGAACAGCACACAAATTTCATTGTTCATGATGCTTTAGACGCAGTAAAAATGGTCGCTTCACATTCATAGATTTGTTATATCTTTATCATATTTTTAGACTATGATTTTGCGTAGGGCTTGGTTAAACTTTCATTAAATTAGAGGCTCTTAAGTTTCATTTATGAGTTATTAAGAGAATGCTAAGTAGAATGAGATAATCATCAAACCAAAGAATGAATGAGAAAATAAAATAAGGGGAATTTAATGGCTAAAGTCATGAAAACTATGGATGGTAACGAAGCTGCGGCATACGCATCTTACGCCTTTACCGAAGTTGCTGGTATTTACCCAATTACACCTTCTTCTCCAATGGCGGATTTCACCGACGTTTGGGCGAGTCAAGGAAAGAAAAACTTATTTGGAATGCCTGTTAAAGTTGTTGAAATGCAAAGTGAAGGCGGTGCTGCTGGAACGGTGCATGGTTCACTTCAAGCAGGTGCTCTAACAACAACTTATACGGCTTCTCAAGGTCTACTACTCAAAATCCCAAATATGTATAAAATGGCAGGTGAGTTATTGCCAAGTGTTATTCACGTCAGTGCAAGAACCCTTGCGACACATGCTCTTTCAATCTTTGGTGATCACCAAGACATTTATGCTGCACGTCAAACAGGTTATGCGATGCTTTCATCTGGCTCTGTTCAACAGGTTATGGACTTAGCGGGTATTGCGCACTTAGCTGCTATTAAAGGGCGTGTTCCATTTTTACACTTCTTTGATGGTTTCAGAACTTCACATGAAATTCAAAAAATTGAAGTAATGGATTATGCAGTATTTGACAGACTTTTGGACAAAGAAGCAGTTCAACGTTTCCGTGATGAAGCACTAAATCCTGAGTCTCCAAAAACCAGAGGTACTGCTCAAAATGACGATATTTATTTCCAAGGTAGAGAAGCACAAAACAAGTTTTATGATGCATTGCCTGATATCGTAGCTCACTATATGGCTGAAATCTCAAAAGAGACAGGACGTGAATATAAACCATTCACATATTATGGTGCGCCAGATGCAGACAGAATTGTCGTAGCTATGGGTTCAGTTACTGAGTGTTTGAAAGAAACGATTGATTATTTAATGAGTAAAGGTGAAAAAGTAGGTCTCGTTACACCACACCTTTATAGACCATTTAGTATCAAATACCTTATGGATGTTATGCCAGAATCTGTTAAAAAGATTTCTGTCCTTGATAGAACAAAAGAAGCAGGATCTATTGGCGAGCCATTGTATCTTGATATGAGAGCAGCATTCTATGGTCATAAAAATGCACCTATCATTGTTGGTGGACGATATGGTCTTTCTTCAAAAGACGTTGATCCAGCACAAATGATTGCGGTATTTGAAAACCTTAAACTTGATGAGCCTAAAAATGACTTTACTGTAGGTATTGTGGATGACGTTACCTTCAAATCATTACCAGTTGGTGAAAAACTAAGTCTTGGTGAGCCAGAAACGAAAGAGTGTCTGTTCTATGGACTTGGTGCTGATGGTACGGTTGGTGCGAACAAAAGCTCAATTAAGATCATCGGTGATGAGACAGACATGTATGCACAAGCGTATTTTGCATACGACTCCAAAAAATCTGGTGGTTTCACACGTTCACACTTACGTTTTGGAAAACACCCAATTCGTTCAACATACTTAGTATCAAATCCTCATTTTGTTGCCTGTTCTGTGGCTGCATACCTTGAGTTGTATGATGTTGTTGATGGTATTCGTGAACATGGTACATTCTTGCTGAACTCTATTTGGGATGCAGAAGAGACTATTAAACGTATTCCTAACAAAGTAAAACGTATTCTTGCAAAACGCAAAGCAAACTTCTATATCATCAATGCAACAAAACTAGCGCGTGATATCGGTCTTGGTAACAGAAGTAACACGATTATGCAATCAGCGTTCTTCAAACTTGCAGAAATTATTGATTTTGCAAAAGCGCAAGAATTTATGAAAAAACAAGCGTATAAGTCTTACCACAAAAAAGGCGAGCACATTGTTGAGTTGAACTACAAAGCAATCGATGTGGGCGCAAGTGGACTTATTAAAGTAGACGTTGATCCATCATGGGTAAATCTTGCTGATGAAGTAAAAACACAAGAGGTTGTAAGCTACAAAGGTACGCCATTTGTTGAAGCGATTGCAAAACCAGTCAATGCTGCACGTGGCGATACACTCCCTGTTTCAGTCTTTAATGGCTATGAAGATGGTACATTTGAGCATGGAACAACTGAGTATGAAAAACGTGGTGTTGGTGTTATGGTTCCAAAATGGATTGAAGAGAATTGTATTCAATGTAACCAATGTGCATTCGTATGTCCACATGCGGTTATTCGTCCATTCCTTATCAATGATGCAGAATTTGCAGCAGCTCCTGAAGGTGTTAAAACACATGCTCTTGATGCAAAAGGAAAAGAACTTAAAGGTCTAAAATATAAAATCCAAGTTTCATCACTTGACTGTACTGGATGTGATCTTTGTGCTGAAGCATGTCCTACAAAAGAGAAATCATTGGTAATGGTTCCACTTCAAGAGAGTCTTGAAGCAGGTGAACAAGTGAATGCAGATTACCTCTTCAAAAAAGTAACCTATAAAGATGACATTCTTTCAAAAAGTAGTGTTAAGGGCGCCTTATTTGCTCAACCGCTCTTTGAGTTTCACGCAGCATGTCCAGGTTGTGGTGAAACCCCATATATCACTTTAGCGACACGTCTATTTGGCGATAGCATGATGATTGCAAATGCAACAGGATGTTCATCAATCTATGGTGGATCTGCTCCATCAACGCCATACCGCAAAAATGATAAAGGTCATGGACCAGCATGGGCAAACTCATTGTTTGAAGACAATGCTGAGTTTGGTCTTGGTATGCACGTAGCAAATGAAACAATACGTCATAGAATTCACTCTGTCATGGAAGCTTCTGTTGATAAAGCACCAAATGCTATTGCAGCGCTTTACAAAGATTGGATTGAATTTAGAGACGATAGAGCAAAATCTACTGAAATCCGTAACCTTTTAGTACCTCTTTTGGAAGCAAATCCAACAGCCCCAGGTGCAGATGTTATTTTAAGTCTAAAACAGTACATTTCTAAAAAATCACAATGGATTTTCGGTGGTGACGGTTGGGCTTACGACATCGGTTATGGTGGACTTGACCACGTTATCGCAAGCGGCGAAGATGTCAATATCTTAGTTCTGGATACTGAAGTTTACTCTAACACTGGTGGACAAAGCTCAAAATCTTCTCGTGCAGGTTCAATTGCTCAATTTACAGCAGCAGGTAAACCAAGCCAGAAGAAAGATCTTGGTTATATCGCTATGACATACGGAAACGTTTTTGTTGCACAAATCAACTCAAATGCATCTGCAGCGCAAACCATTAAAGCGTTTGAAGCAGCAGAAGCCTATCCAGGTGTATCACTCATTATCGCATACTCTCCATGTATTGCTCATGGTATTAAAGGTGGTATGGGTAAATCTGGTAACCAAGGTGAACTTGCAACTAAATGTGGTTACTGGCCAATTTATACCTATGATCCACGTTTAGCGGATAAAGGTGAAAACCCAATTAAGATTACAGGTAAAGAGCCAGACTGGTCATTATACGATGAATTCTTAATGAATGAAGTACGTTATGCGTCACTCAAAAAGTCAAATCCAGAGCATGCACAAGCACTCTTTGATCATAATAAAAAAGATGCACAACGCAGATGGAGACAACTAAACCGTCTAGCAAGCGCTAGCTTTGCAAATGAGTTACCAGAGGGCGAATAAGCCCTCTCTTTAAAAGAGAGTAGAGGAGAAGAGATTCTCCTCTTTTTTATCTGTAGAAAGCCAAATGAACGGTGTTCAAATGGCGTTAAAAGCTTCTAGACTTCTTTCTTACTTTTGAACTTCAGCAGCAACTTGAGCATTTGATTTAACAACATCACCACTTCCGTGAATAATGTGTGGGATACATCCTGTACAAACGTGAATATCTTCACCGTTTTTCATTGCTTTAATAAATACTGCACCAGCACTCTCATCGCTTGATCTTAGACAAACGTTGCATACTTGAATGTTGTTGATTTCCATAAAAGACTCCTTATTGAATTTGGCGTATTATAGTTAAAAAAAAAGCTAAAAAGATTGAGCGAGATCAAGTTTTGGCGAAAGAAGTTCTCTATAAAAAGAGCACAAGACTAATCATTGCTTCAATGCCAATATCGACAGGTTCTTTTCCAATAACCCTTGCACTGTTTTTCACTTGGAAAATGATTTGACTCAAAATAATTTCAAAGTTGAAATTCGAAGGATCTAAAATACTCTCTTTATGGTTTTTAATCGTAGAAAGATTTTCTATCAATTCCCATGAAGGTGATTGTCCTGAATGCAGTTTGTTCTTAAACTCAACTTGCCAGTTATTTTGCCATGTGAGAAAGAGGTAATGATCATTTTTGTCTTTTGCTGTTTTCACCTTCCATTTAACCACTTCAAGATAGTAGTAAAGCTTTTTAAAGGCTTCTTGATCATACGAAAGTGTTGTGATTTGATGACCTTCTCCTATCTTGTAACTTTCCCAAATCAGTTTATAAAGCCCTAAAATAAGAAAATCATTTCTATCAGGAATATTGCTATTTTTATCAAAGGCAAGACGCAAATAATCATCATAGGATTTTAAATAAACACCATTGTATTTCATACGAATTGTATTTTTTGAGTTGCGCATTTCATTGAAGATGTAGTTTTGACTCTCTTTGCTATAAGCGTTTGGATTACGAAGATCGAGTTTTTCTTTATAAAGGATGAGGTTTTCAACAATTTTTTTATAATCATAATGTAAGTTGGTTGCGCCATGTGATTGGAGCACTTCACCTATTTTTTCTTGATTGGTAGTGGCACAGCCTGAGAGTAAAAAAATTGCAAGAAAAAAAAGCCTAAGCATCCATAATTTCCTTCCCTTTTTTTATCTGCTTTTTGATGATTTTAATGCTATCGTGAATGGCTTCACGTTTAATCAAATCGGTCTCATTTTTTAACTCTTGTTTGAGGCTAATACGCCTAAGCTTGAGTTTTTTCAATAACTCTTTGATAATTTGTTTTTTATTGGCATCAGCATTTGGTGAGGCGATGTTAAAGAGTTCTTTAATTTTTTGGATAAATTTAAAGCCACTCATGTATGACTCCTTATCTCGTTCGCGTGTGTTAAATCCGTAACTTCGGTTTCATTTAAGATCAAAGCTTCATGTTCTTCTTTGGTTTCGGCATTGGCATGAATAAACAGCGTATGCGCCACTTTTGTAAGTTCAGACGCAATGGTATAGGCATAGGTTGTATCGTTCATCAATGAAGTTGCCATTGTGTAGGTTATTTTATTGGTGCGTATGAGGTTATCGAGTGATTTATTGGCGGAAATATCGTATTTTTTTGTATCAAGCTGGAGCTTGCTAAGCAATAAGAGTGCAACATCTTCTTCTGATGTGTTGAAGATCATCTGCATGGTGCGAAGGTGTTTGATCAGGTTTTTTCGAATATGATTGTATTCACTTTTAATATACTCGTTATCAGATTCCAGATAGCGAAGCATATTTTTTTGCATGTGTTTAGAGGCTTTAAAGGCTTCTACGATGCCAATGGTTGCATTTTTGATGGGGATAAGCTGGCGATTACTTTCATCTGCAAACTTTCCTTGTGCCATAATAGCAAAATTAATAATCTTGCCGTAAATCTCTTTAATCCGTCGTTCATAGTACTCGTCCATGTTAATCGATAATGCTTTGTTACGAAGTTTTAAAATATCTTCGATCTCCATACCTGAAGTAATATCTTCTTTTGTAACACTCAGTCCTTTTGCAATGATGTCAAATACATTATTGTAAAGGTGCTTTGTCTCTTTCAGTAAGGTCGCTTGAGCGGTGTCTGGAAAATCTAAGGCAACATCGTTTATAAATAAAACATCATCAATTTCATTTTCTGGGGTTACTTCCTGTTTAAAGATGCGATTGAGTAGGGCAACCAAACCATGTACTGCGGGTGCAAAAAGAAGCACACAGATCAAATTGAAATACGTATGGTAGAGCGCTAATTTGAGTGGGTAATCATCTTTTGGTATACCTAAAAAAGGTGCCGTGATGTCAATAAAATGAATCAACTGTGGTACAAACCAAATGAGTAAAAAGCCTGTTAAGGTGTTAATTAAAAAATGAGCGCCTGCAAGTTTTTTGCCCTCAAAACTGGCTCCAAGTGCACCGATAATCGCTGTAATCGTTGTTCCAATATTGGCGCCGATAGTCAGTGCAATGGCATTTTCATAGGTAATTTGAGAGGCGGAGAGAGCGGTTAATATAAGAACTAAAGAAGCATGTGAGGATTGCATAACGATCGTTATACCTGCACCAATCAGCACAAAAAGGATGAGTCCCATAAAACCATCGGCAGTGTACTGTGTGAGGTCTATGGTCTCTTTAAATGCATCAAATCCCTCTTTCATATAGGCAATGCCTAAAAAAGAAAATCCAAGACCTGTAAGTGCGTAGCCGATGCCTTTAAGGCGACGGCTTTCTTGAAAAATAAGAAGCGTCCCAAACACAAGCATGGGAAGCGCGTATGTTGCAATATTGATTTTAAGACCAAGTGCTGCAATGAGCCAAGCACCCGTGGTTGTACCGATATTTCCACCTAAAATAATCCCTACACCTTGTGCTACGCTGATAAGCCCCGCACTGATAAAAGAGATGGCAATGACGGCAACTAAACCGCTTGATTGCATCAACGTCGTTGTAACAGCGCCAAAGAGAATACTTTTATAAAGGTTATTGGTGATTTTTTTGAGAAATCTATCGAGTAAGCCGCCTACAAAGAAACGAAATCCTTCTTCCAGGCTTTGCATGCCTAGTAAAAAGATCGCGACTCCCGCTGCGATATGAAGCATATTTTTGCTTTGAATAAAGGTGTATGATAAGGCAAGTATGACAACAAGAAGCAACACTCGTTTCAAAGCAATCTCCTGTATTCTAAGCTTCCGAAGGACAAATTATTGTACACTTTTTTCGATATAATTGCCGAAAAAAAGGATTTTAAATGCCATTACTCGATAGTTTTTGTGTAGATCACGTCAAAATGCCTGCCCCTGCGGTAAGAGTTGCTAAAACAATGAAAACACCTCATGGCGATGAGATCACTGTGTTTGATCTTCGTTTTTGTAAACCAAACCAAGCTATTTTGCCAGAGCGCGGTATTCACACCTTAGAGCATCTTTTTGCAGGTTTTATGCGCAATCATCTCAATGGGGAAGGTGTTGAAATCATTGATATTTCACCAATGGGATGTCGTACAGGATTTTATATGAGTCTTATCGGTACGCCTCATGCAGAGCGCGTTGTAGAAGCATGGAAAGCATCGATGAATGACATTTTAGGTGTCAAAAGTGAAAATGACATCCCCGAACTCAATGTTTACCAGTGTGGAACCTATAAAATGCATTCACTGGATGAAGCACACGAAATTGCAACAAACATCCTAAATTCGGGCATTGGCGTTATGAGCAATGAAGCATTAAAATTGGATACTTCTAAACTGTAAAACTGATAGCACATTTTTAACGCATACATAAGAACCTTTTTTATATTATTAGTCCTTAATTTTAAAAAAAGATTAATATAGATACACATATTTTGAGTAAGGAAGGTTTTTATGGAGCGATTAGTCGCAAGGTATAAAGAGAGCAATTTGATTGTTCTCATACTTATTGGTATGGTGTTGGGCGTTTGTGTCGCTCTCATCTCTTCAGAAGCTGCAATGGCAGTCTCTATTCTTGGAACGCTGTTTATTAAAGCGTTAAAAGCCGTAGCGCCTGTTTTGGTTCTCGTTTTAGTTGCTACAGCGATTGCAACAAAGCCTGTTGGTGTTCAAACAAACATTAAGCCTATTGTTCAACTCTATGCAATAGGAACATTTGTGGCTGCCCTCATTGCGGTTGTTGTTAGTTTTTCGTTTCCAGTAACATTGGTTTTAACTACTCCAGAGGCTGGCTTAACACCTCCTCAAAGTATTGTTGCGGTTATCAAAGGCTTTATTGTTAGTATGGTGGACAATCCAATTAACGCACTCTTAAAGGGCAATTATATAGGTGTGTTAACATGGGCAGTTGCCGCTGGTATTGCTCTACATCATAGTAGTAACCACACTAAGCAAATGATGAAAGATGTCAGCGATGCGATGACTAAAATCGTTCAAGCGGTTATCAAATTAGCACCATTTGGTATTATGGGTATCGTTGCTGAGACATTTGCAGAGACAGGTTTCGCGGCACTTTTAGGTTATGGTAAACTTTTAGTCCTTCTTGTTGGAACAATGCTTTTTGTAGCACTTGTGGTTAATCCAATTATTGTTTATATTAAAACAAAAAGTAATCCTTATCCTTTAGTACTTACATGTCTTAAAGAGAGTGGCGTAACAGCGTTCTTTACACGAAGTTCAGCAGCAAATATTCCTGTAAATATGGCATTGTGTAAAAAATTGGGACTTCATGAAGACACCTATTCTATCTCTATCCCATTAGGTGCAACAGCCAATATGGCAGGTGCGGCAATTACCATTACGATTTTAACATTGGCGGCAGTTCATACTTTGGGTATCTCTGTGGATCTTCCAACAGCATTGTTGTTAAGCGTAGTTGCAAGTATTGCAGCAGCAGGTGTTTCAGGTGTTGCTGGGGGTTCTTTACTTTTAATTCCTCTTGCATGTGGGCTTTTTGGTATTAGCGATGAGATTGCAATGCAAGTTGTTGCAGTTGGTTTCTTAATTGGTGTCGTTCAAGACTCAACAGAAACAGCACTTAACAGCTCAACGGATGTTGTCTTTACAGCTGCATGTTCAAACGAGCCTATTAATTTATAATCACTAAAAAGAGTTTGGCATTTAATTGGAGGCAAAAAACTCCAATTTTTTGCCAAATCCAAGTGTATTATCGGTAAATTTAAGATAGGTTATTTTGATACTCCAAAGCGTTGGTTGCATCGCTAAAGCATAAGGGAAGCGTTTAAAATAAGCTTTTTTCTCTTGTTCATTTGCCTCTTGGAACTCTCCGCTAAACTGTACTCCTTGTATTTTCCCTACCATTTTTGTCTCTAGCGCAACCGTTCCTGCAACATGTGTATTTTCTATGGCTTCTTTTCCATGTCTGGTTTTGGTGACATCGGTAGCGATGACAAATGTTGCACTCTCCTCTATAAAGCTATAAAAACAAGAAGCACAATAGGGTATATTGTTGTGACTTGTGGCGAAAGTAAGCAGATGATGTTTTTTTAAAAATGCTGTAATGATGGGCTCTAACATAGGTATCCTTTGAAAAAAAGTATAACATATTTTTTTTGACTCTTTTAAATTTTAAAAGGATTACTATAGTTGTATTGATCTCTTAGGAGTTACAGATGCGTATCTTCATTTTAGTACTATTTTTTATTGGCGCACTGTGGGCTGAAAACCCAATGGTCTTACAACTCACAGGTGTAAAAACAACGCATATGATGGCTAATGGAAAAGCGCAAGAGGTGTTTATTGAACGAAATACACCAAAGGAGTGTAATGACGTTGGCATCAATCCAGAAGCGATTTTTAGCGGTGATTATGCGGGTAAAAATGTTCCGCCTTTATGTAAAAAAAGTTTTGTAACGACTGTAGGTAAAGCCCAACCCATGAGCTTTGCGCAAGGTGTCATTACCGTAGGTGAGATAGAAGTGCTTGATTTTATTAAAAATAAACTCAATGTCAATCCATCAGCTTATATCTTAGTGGATGCGCGAAAGCGCGATTGGTATGAACAGATGACCATACCCAATAGTGTCAACATTCCTTTTGATGAGATTGAATACGATGCGGCAATCCCTGAGGATTTTGAGCGTGTACAAGCGTTATTGGGGTTTCGCAAAATAGCAGAGACCTACGATTTTAGTCATGCTAAAACTGCATTACTGTTTTGCAATGGCATCTGGTGTGTTCAGTCTCGTTTAGCGATTGAAAAACTCATAAAAATGGGTTATCCACGGGAAAAATTATTATGGTACAGAGGAGGACTTCAAGATTGGGTCGCTTTAGGGTTTACAACGATTCAACCAAAATAAATTTTACAGCGATGCGTGTAAATCCTTCTCTGTCACGATAAGGCTTTTTCGCCATTTTTCAATTTGAAGATCGTTTTCCAAGATATGTTCAGCAAGCCATTTTTTGGCGATCATCTGAATGCTTTTTTGAAGTTCAACAACGCCTTTTTTCTCTTTTAATATTTTGGTCATTCCCTCGATAATGCTTTCATGGAATTTTTTATGTTTTTCATACAGAGGATAGTCGATACTTTGCATATACGCCTCTTCCTCTTTGAAATGTTTTCCCATATAGTCATAAAACTCTTTAAAAAGTCTTCCTAATTCGGCTTTATTGGCGTTGTTGGGGTCTAGTCTTTGTGCAGCGTTTGCAAGTTCAAAAAGTTCTTGGTGTTGTGCATCAAGTAGTTCATGATTTAGACTAAAACGTTCACTCCATTCAATGATCACTGATATTCCTCATAAACAATTTGAGGTATTTTACCACGCTTTGAGTCTTTTTTTGCAAGGTTTGATTAACATAAGAGGGATACAATAACGTTCATAATAAATAAGGAATTTGTATGATAGTAAAAATGTTAAAACCTCTTCTTTTGGTACTTCCTCTTTTATGGCTAGGTTGTTCACAGGAGAGTAAACCTACGAAATCTGCCATGACGGTTGAAGTAGGAACATACACGCTCAGTGCCCAAAATGTTACCTTAACACGTGAGTTACCCGGGCGAACGAAAGCAACACTCAGTTCTGAAATCCGTCCTCAAGTAGGAGGAATTATTCAGGCGCGTTTCTTTGAAGAGGGCGCTTTTGTTAAAAAAGATGCATTGCTGTATCAGATTGATCCAAGTTCGTACCAAGCCGCTTTTGAAGAAGCCAAAGCAACCCTTCAAAATGCAGAAGCACTGGTTGAATCCACGCGCTTAAAAAGTGAACGTTACGCTGATCTTGTGAAAATTGATGGTGTTTCTAAACAAGATATGGAAGATGCCAAAGCAAGCTATTTGCAAGCGGTTGCGAGTGTTGAAGCGAAAAAAGCAGCTCTTCAAACAGCCCGCATTAACCTAGAATACACCAAAATCAAAGCGCCTATTAGTGGGCGTATCGGTACATCAAGTGTCACGGTTGGTGCACTCGTAACGGCAAACCAAACCACGGCACTCGCTACCATTCGCACCCTTGATCCTATCTATGTCGATCTTACCCAATCCAGTACACAACTTCTAAAACTTCGAGCACTTTTAGAACAACAAGGTATCAAACAAGGTAGTACCAAACTTGCTCTTAAACTGGAAGATGGCTCCGTGTATAAACAAAATGGCACACTTCAATTTCAAGAGATTGCAGTCGATGAAAGTACAGGTTCTGTGACACTTCGTGCCACATTTCCAAATCCTGATGGCGTCTTGCTCCCAGGTATGTATGTGCGCACACTCGTAGATGAAGCGGTTAATCCTGCTGCTATTTTAGTTCCACAACAAGCTATCCAGCGTGACCCTAAAGGCAATGCAACAGCACTCATCGTTACCGCAGATAACAAAGTTGAAAAACGTGTTGTGGTAACAGAGCGTTCTATTGGCGATACATGGCTTGTGAATAGTGGTTTAAATGCAGGAGAGCGTGTCATTGTTGAAGGTGTCAATAAAGTACGTGTTGGTGACGTAGTGCGTGTTGTGGATATTACTACAACGCTAGGTAAAGCACAATGATCGCACACTTTTTTATCCATAGACCCATTTTTGCATGGGTTATTTCCATTGTTATTATGCTTGCAGGTATGGGCTCCATCTTAACCCTACCCGTAGCGCAATACCCAGATGTCGCTCCTCCTACCATTCGCATTGACACAACCTATACGGGAGCTTCTGCGCAAACGGTGGAGAACAGTGTTGTGCAGATCATCGAACAACAGCTTACAGGGCTGGATGGACTGTTGTATTTTTCTTCCAGTAGTAGCTCATCAGGAAGTGCACGCATCGATGTAACGTTTCAAAAAGGAACGGACGCCGATACTGCGCAAGTACAGGTTCAAAATAAAGTTGCTCAGATTACGACACGTCTTCCAAAGTCCGTTCAAAATGAGGGTGTACGCGTTACTAAGGCACAAAATGACTTTTTGATGATCGTCTCTTTGTACGATGTTACCGATACCAAAATGTCGGTCGATGTAGCGGATTATCTGCTCAGTAACATGCAAGATCCGATTGCACGTTTAGAGGGTGTGGGTACAGTACAAGTGTTTGGTGGTCAATATGCGATGCGCATTTGGTTAGACCCTAATAAACTGGCTTCCTATAGTCTAATGCCCTCTGATATTAGCAGTGCCATTACCGCGCAAAATGTTCAGGTTTCAGCAGGTAGCATAGGTGCACTTCCTAGCAACAAAGACCAGCAGCTCAATGCTACGGTAACAGCAAAATCGCAGCTTCAAACAGCAGAAGAGTTTGCTAATATCATTGTTAAAAGTGATAGCAATGGAGCCCTTGTTCGCTTAGGCGATGTTGCCAGAGTTGAACTTGGTAGTGAGAGTTACAACAGTGTCACCAGACTGAACGGTCACCCCGCTTCTGGACTTGCTGTTATGCTCGCTCCTGGTGCAAATGCCCTTGCAACAGCAGATCGTGTCAAAAAAACCGTTGCTAAGATGGAAGCTACGATGCCAGACGGCTACAAAGTAGCGTATCCACGTGATAGTACAAAGTTTATTCGCATCTCCATTGAAGAGGTTGTTAAAACCCTTTTTGAAGCGATTTTACTCGTTGTTGTCGTTATGTTCGTCTTTTTACAAAATTGGCGTGCAACGCTGATTCCTGCAATTGCTGTACCGGTTGTTCTTTTGGGAACGTTTGGCGTTTTAGAGGTTTTTGGCTACTCCATCAATACGCTCACCATGTTTGGTATGGTACTCTCCATCGGTCTTTTGGTGGATGATGCAATTGTTGTTGTTGAAAATGTTGAACGTATTATGCGTGAGGAAAAACTTTCCCCTATGGAAGCGACCGAGAAATCGATGAGGGAGATCACCAGTGCGCTGATTGGTATTGCAACGGTGCTCTCAGCCGTCTTCCTTCCTATGGCGTTTTTTGGAGGATCAACGGGTGTAATTTACCGACAATTTTCCATTACCATCGTCTCTTCTATGGTGCTTTCTGTTATTGTGGCATTGACGTTGACACCAGCACTGTGTGCTTCATTACTCAAGCCGCATACAGAGAGTCATGGAGGTGGTTTTTTTGGTTGGTTTAACACGACCTTTGATCGTTTGATTGAACGCTACAAAGGCAATGTGAGCTCTGTCATCGCTCGTCCGATCCGTTGGATGGTGGTTTATGGCATTATCGCCTCAGTGATGGCATTTTTGATTTTACGCCTTCCAACAGGCTTTTTACCCAGTGAAGACCAAGGCAACAGCATGGTTCAGTTTAGTTTGCCTGAGGGGGCTTCATTTAAACGAAGTGATGCGGTTGCAAGGGAGATTGAGCGCTACTTCTTAAATGAAGAGAGCAATAACACTGAAGCGATTTTTACCATCTCAGGTTTTAGTTTTAGTGGAAGCGGTCAAAACGCTGGTATGGCGTTTGTGGCGCTCAAAGATTGGGATAAAAGACCTGGCGTGTATAACAGAGCAGACACCATTTCAAGTCGTGCCACGATGAATCTTTCACGTGTGCGTGACGCGCAGATTTTTTCACTTAACCCTCCTGCGATTCAAGGGCTAGGGCAGAGTAATGGTTTTAACTTCCAGCTTCAAGCACTCTCCGATACAGACCGTGAAGCGTTTAAAACCTTCCGTGATACACTTTTGAGTAATGTACGCCAAGAGAGTCTCTTTACGGCTGTGCGCTTAGGAAGCCTTGGAGAAACACCACAACTTAAAGTCAAAATCGATGAGGCCAAAGCAGTCGCTCTTGGGCTTTCGCTTTCTGATATTGATGAAACACTCAGCTTCGCGTGGGCAGGTAAATATGTGAATGACTTTGTGGACCGTGGTCGTGTGAAGAAAGTTTATGCCCAAGGTGACATGGAGTTTCGCTCCAAACCAGAAGATTTGGATAAGTGGTTTGTAAAAAGTAGCAGTAATGTCATGACGCCTTTCTCGTCATTTGCAACATCACAATGGAGTTATGGTGCTCAAACACTCACCCGTTACAATGGTTTGGCATCGTATGAGATTCAAGGCGCTTCTGCTCCAGGAGTTAGTTCTGGTGTAGCAATGGATAGAATGGAAGCCTTGCAGGGGGCTTTACCTGCTGGTACAAGCTTTGCGTGGAGTGGACTTTCATATCAAGAGCGCTTATCCAGTGGGCAAACGGTAAAACTGTATGCAATTTCCATCTTAGTCGTCTTCTTATGTTTAGCAGCGCTCTATGAGAGTTGGGCAGTACCATTTTCAGTTCTATTGGTCATTCCTTTGGGTATTTTTGGCTCTGTCGTTGCAGCGTCACTGCGAGGATTAGAGAATGATGTTTACTTCCAAGTGGCTCTTCTAACGACCATTGGACTCTCGTCTAAAAATGCCATTTTGATTGTTGAGTTTGCCGAAGCGGCATACAATAGAGGAAGTTCTCTTATAGAAGCTGCTGTTGAAGGTGCAAAATTAAGGCTAAGACCTATTTTAATGACCTCTTTAGCCTTTATCGCGGGAGTTCTCCCACTGGCACTTTCCAGTGGTGCGGGTGCGAACAGTCGTATTTCCATTGGTACGGGCATTGTAGGAGGAACGCTAAGTGCAACCTTCTTGGCTATCTTTTTAGTACCACTCTTTTTTGTGTTGGTGCGAGGTATGTTTCCAAAACGTCAACATCACGCAACGCTTGTAGGGGAGGTATAAGATGCGTACATTGTATAAAAGCACTCTAAGTATCGTT